>JAANMV010000048.1_pt1 | contig 124754 bp, 101 predicted proteins | sample 7279661 | NCBI WGS metagenome assembly JAANMV01 (sample SAMN14094540, study PRJNA606508) | bioreactor metagenome | isolation source: A lab-scale SPAN reactor treating ammonium-rich wastewater day 121 | place: Ireland: Galway | collected 2017-05-16
CGCTGCTTCTGCCCCTCCTGCTTGCATCAATAAGCGCTACGTGGCTTACCATAGAAGGAGCAGGTTTCGGGGCAATAGCCGGAGAGATCCAGATGATGGTATCTTATACAATTGTTGTAATTACAGCATCATTCCTACTGTTTGAGCTTGTATGGAATGACTAACCGATCCTTAAAAAAACAGGATTATTCAATTTTAACTCTTATTTAATAAATTTTCAATAAAGGTATTTTTTCAGATGAGCTACAAGAATAATAATCACTGTAGATATTAAACAGTGTAAAAATTTTTACACCTTCTAACTGGTAATATTAACTTGACATATCAGTAAAAAAATTTTAGATTGAACTAATTAAAAATGCAAAGGAAAATATTTGGGGTATCTTGACGACATAGAGTTTGAAGAAAGCTCAAAGAAAAAACATCATGATAAGGAACAGCTGATTGACGCTCTGATTAATAAAAATGAGCGTATCATGACCGATCTTGATATTGATTCGATAGATGATATTGTTAACTACCTGCTTGAAAAAAGTATGTATTCAAAGGCATTGTCTTGTCTTAATTCACTGCTTGATTACTTTCCGTATTCAAATGAACTGTGGCAGAGAAAAGCCATTATTTATGATCATAAAGGAGAATATAAAACTGCAGTTGAATGTTTTGATAAAGCAATTACACTGAACCCTAATGATGAGGAATCGCTGATAAACAAAGGAATTACACTTGATAATTCAGGACAATTCCCGGAATCACTTGAGTGCTTTGATACAGTTCTTAATTTTTCTCCTAATAACATAGATGCGCTTTTCAATAAGGGTTTAATACTGGAAAAATGCGACCGTTTTGAAGATGCAATCGGTTGTTTTAAAAAAATTATTGAGCTTGACCCGGATCACAAAGATTCATATTACGAAATGGGCTATTGTTTTGATTACATAGACAGGTTAACGGATTCATTAGCTGCATATGAAAAGCACCTGGCAATTGTACCTTTCAATTACAATGCTTGGTATAACAAAGGTGTGGTATTAAGCAGAATGGGCAGATACTATTATGCAATCGAAGCATATGAAATGGCATTAACTATCAGCCCAAAATTTGCTTCTGCATGGTATAATAAAGCAAATGCTTATGCAAGCCTCGGGATACTTACGAGAGCTATTAATGACTACAAAACAGCTCTTGGCATCAACAGGAAGGATGTTTATACATTATATAATCTGGCCAGCGCATATGAACAAATGGACCAGTACCGGAATGCAATTGAATTATTTTCAAAGGCAGTAAATGTAGAGCCGGGGCATTATGAATCATATTTCGGCAGGGGCAACTGTTATTACCAGATAGAAGATTTCAATAAGGCTTTGCGGGATTATGACAAGGCTGTGGAGCTGTTTAAGGAGAATCCCGAACTTTGGTATGCCAAAGCTGATGCGGAATATAACCTCGGTAAGCTGCATGAATCAATTTTAAGCTATAATACTGTTCTAAGGCTGAACCCTGAAAATAACCAGGCAGCTTTGGATCTGGCAAATACATATATAGATGCTGAGATGTTTTCTGAAGCCGACATATTATTGACAAAGCTGATATCAAAAGGCGCAGCATGGGCAGAGCCGTATTATGCAAAGGCTAAACTGCATTTTCTGCTGGCAGAAATTGAATCGGGGTTAAAATACATCGAAATTGCATTTGCAATTAATCCGCGTGAAAGATTTTATTTTGATTTCGAAAAGGACTGGGAACGCGTTCTGCAGTTCCTTATCAACCGGGATAGTTAATATATATAATAAACAAGGGGCTTAAAGCCCCTTGTTTATTATCATTTCTACTCTTTAATTACCACATCCAGTACTTTTTTATCTTTTATCTGAAGCAGGCGTTTGCTTTTCAGCCTTTTAACTATTTCATAATTGTGAGTTGCAATAAATACCGCTGTACCCTTAAAATTAATATTCAGAAGCAGCTTAATAATTTCAAATGAAACAAAAGGGTCAAGATTTCCAGTTGGCTCATCTGCAATTAAAATGTATGGTTCATTAACCATTGCCCGAGCAATGGATACGCGCTGCTGCTCGCCTCCTGAAAGCTCCATAGGCATTCTTTTGTATGAATCCAGTACGCCAACTTCGCTTAAAATATTAAATACCTTTTTCTTTATAACATCGGGTTTCATTCCCGCCAGATACAGAGGTAGGGCAACATTTTCAAAAACATCCCTGTCATTAAGCAGCTTATAATCCTGGAACACAAAACCTATTTTTCTTCTTAAAACAGGGATTTCCGGTTTTTTAATATGCTGTGAATTGAACCCGTAAACAATAAGCTCACCTTTCTGCGGGAACAGCTCCATATTTATCATTCTAAGCAGTGAAGTTTTACCTGTTCCGCTTTCCCCTATCAGGAATACAAATTCACCTTTATCAATCTGGAATGAAACATCATGGAATAGCTCTTTAGATGGATATGAAAAAGAGATGTTGTTAAAATTTATCAAATTATTTTTTCCTGTTTCGAGTTAATTTATCTGCCCATTTTACTGCTTCGATCAAGCTCACGGGGCTTGCAGTATTTTTACCTGCAATGTCAAACGCAGTACCATGGTCCGGTGATGTTCTGACAAACGGTAAACCTGCGGTAAAATTTGTACCTTTATAGCCAGCGAGCATTTTGAACGGTATAAAACCCTGGTCATGATACATCGCAAACGTAAACGCAAAATTACGGTATTTTTTTGTTGCAAAAAATGCATCGGGAGAAAAAGGTCCCGAAAATTTTATTTTCCCGTTTTTTTTATTTGCCCTATTTATAGCGGGAATGATTATTTTCTGTTCCTCGTCCCCAATTTGGCCTTCATCACCTGCATGGGGATTCAATCCAAGTACTCCGATTTCCCCGGTTATCCTGCCCAGATTTTTTAATACTTCCGTACATATCCTGAATTTAGATGCTAGAAACGACGGTGTTATCAATGATGCTATTTTTTTTACCGGCGGATGAGTTGTAGCAAATGCAATGTTTAATACATCTGAAAGCATTACCATACATGAATCTTTGACTCCGCTTAATGCAGTAAGCATTTCTGTATGCCCCTCAAAATTAAAACCGCCCAGATTAAGTGATTTTTTATTAACCGGGGCAGTAACAATGGCGTCATATTCACCTGCCATACAAAGATCAACAGCTGTTTTAATGGCAGTTCCTGCCGTAAAGCCTGCATGAGCATTAAGCTTTCCGGGGGCAATTTTTATTTTGCCTGTGTTTATTGGAATTATATCAAAGTCATCAGCAAAAAGCTTTATTTTATATTTGCGTGAATAGTACGATAATACTTCAGGCGGAGCAATAACGGTAAGATAATATTTCCCGGTTATAGTTTTATTTTTAAAGGTTTTAAGTATAATTTCCGGACCAATTCCGTTATAATCACCTATTGTCAATAAAATCCTTGTTTTCATTTTAAGCTGATGCTCCTTCAAATTTCAACTTATAATATTCATTGGCAGCTTCAATTCTTCTTTTTATCGAGGGATGTGAATAAGACCAGAACTCAACCAGCGGACTTGGTTCATCGTTTGCCAGATTCTGCTCAGCAAGCTTAGTCATAGTGCTGGCAAGCGCTTCGGGGTCGCCGGTTGTATCTACAGCAAAGCGGTCTGCTTCGAACTCAAATTTACGGGAAATGGCAGAGGTCAGCGGACTTATTAAAAAACTGTATACTGCAGCAATAGCCGCAAGCAGCGGCAATGCCGCTATTTCATGCTGGCTGGAAAATCCAAATACAGGAAGCAGTAATTGGTACATCTGCGACATGATAAAAAGCCCCGCAAACGTTCCGAAAAGCGATATGAATATATTTTTTACAATATGCCCTTTTTTATAATGACCCAGCTCATGAGCAAAAACAGTTTCAATTTCCTTTTCGGTAAATGTTTCCAGAAGTGTATCGCCTAAGATTATACGTTTGGTTCTGCCAAGTCCGGTGAATGCGGCATTAGCCTTCTTCGTGGTTTTGCTCATGTTGAATTTATATACACCGCTCACTTTAAATCCGGCACGGCTGCATAGATCCATTAAGCGGTTTTTAATGTCTTCGTTTTCTATCGGGGTGAATTTATAAAACAGCGGAAAGATAAGTACCGGCGCAATCTGAGCCAGTATAACCGAGTAACCGAACACAATGCATCCAAGGTAAAACCACCATAATTCATAATTTGAAATTAGCCAGTAGAAAAGGAATGCAATTGGTGCGCCTATCACAGCGCCAACAAGCGCAGCTTTAGCTTTTTCCCCTATCCACCCGAAGAAAGTCAGGTTTGAAAGTACGAATTTATGCTCCAGCCTGAAACCGAAGAAATAATCGATTGGAAAGGATAAAACTGAGCTGACAAGCCCGATAACCAGACCGTAAATAACCAAAGCTATATAGGGATTAGTGGTATAACCAAATGCAAAAAGCTCCAGCTTTTTGCTGTAACCTAGGTAAAGGAAAGCGAAAAGCAAGATCAGATAGAGAACAGATTCAATGATATTAACTGAAAGCTTAATCTTCTCGTACTTTTTCGCCAGTATTTTCCTGTTTTCATCCATATACTGCAAAATTATGGCTATTAAATGATAGATTAAACTGTAAAATGGATGACAAAACTCAATTTGAATCAGTTTATTGCAGCTTTTTAGGTCATGGTTATATTTCTATTAAATTATTCATATTATAACTCCCGGGGGTAAAATTTTTAATAAATTGAAAATATTTCATATTACATCTTACAATTATCTTCATTTTTCGTAACCTTAAATTTGGCTATATTTGCAGCAATAATTTAATTTAATCAGATGAGATCATTAAAGACCCTGAAGGTTTTAAATATACTATTTATTGCAGTTTTTTGTTTATTTCTGGCATCCTGCAGCAAAACACCGGAAGTAATTTATATTAACGGCAAGATTTATACACTGGATAAAAACAATACAATTGTTGAAGCAATAGCTGTTTATGACGGAAGAATACTTGCGCTTGGTAAATCCAGTGAGCTTACAGAAAAATACAAGAATGCAAAGGTTATTGATCTTAAAGGTAAAACAGTTGTACCGGGCTTTATAGATGCAGAGGCTAATCTTATGGAGTTTTCCAAGCAGTTAAGCCTGCTTGACCTGCGAAATGCCAGATCGGTTGATGAAATCCTTAACATTGTTCGTGAGCGTGTAAAAACCTCTAAGCCAAATGACTGGATTGGCGGCTTTGGCTGGGATGAGCTGAAGCTCAGCGAAGCGGACCTTGCAAAACTGCATCATACGCTTCTTGACGGTGTTTCTGCCCAGCAGAACATTTACCTTGTGAATGCATTGGGCAACACTACCTGGGTAAATAAGAAAGTTCTGGAGCTTACTAAGGTAAATAAAGATACACCAGACCCTGAAAATGGTGAAATTGGTTTTGATGATTCAGGAAATCCAACAGGTTTATTTTATGAAGCAGCCCAGGAACTGGTAATTAACATACTGCCCCAGCCTTCTGAACAGGAAGTAATGGGCAATATTTCCAGGGGAATTAATGAGCTGTTTAAATACGGCATCACAGAAATAAACGATGCAAATATTACAGAGCAGGGATTAAGCGTATACAAAAAAATGGTGGATGATAACAAATTCCCCATAAGGCTTTATGCTATGATACCCGGTAAAGGTCCCCTATTTGAAAAATACCTGCAAAGCGGTCCCGAAAATTATAAGGACAGGATAAATATTAAATGCTTTAGTTTAGAGTATGACGGCTATTTCGAAAACCAGGATGCAGCAATGGAAAACGACTACAATGAAGAGCCAAAAAGGATGATACCCTTTAATGATGAGTTTGATATTAAAGAAATGACCTCTAAGGCAAATGAAAAAGACTTCCAGGTATCAGTAAAGACTGTTGGAGACCGCGCATTAACGAATACACTTAATGCAATAGAATCAGTTAACAAGGAAGTGAAATCCAAAGCCGGCAGAATGCGGCTTGAATACCTTGAGTTTGTGAATCCGGCAGACATGCAGAGGATAAAACAGCTTGAAATAATACCAAGCATAAGACCGGAAGTTACTTTAACCGATAAAGTAATTGTTGGCGAGATAATTAAGCCGGAAAATATGCAAAACCTCGGTTTATGGAACAATTTATATAAACAAAATAACATAATAGTATCGGGAACCGATTTTCCTTACCATACTATCAGTCCATTAATTGTAATGTATTATCTTTCCAGCGGACTGGCATTAGATACTGCAGCAAACAGAATTGCAAACAACACAGCTCAAAAGTTAACTGTGATGGAAGCATTAAGATCATTCACTGTCTATTCTGCTTACGCATCATTTGCAGAGGAATTAAAAGGCACCCTTGAAAAAGATAAGCTTGCAGACATGGTTGTATTATCTGAAGATATACTTAACAGCGACCCGGCTGTTTTGCTAAAAACAAATGTGCTGATGACCATAATACGGGGTGAAGTAGTTTATGAAAATAAAAATCCCGCAGCTTATTTATATTAATATATTTGAAGAAAGATTTTAAATATAATGGCTGAAACCTTAAAGACCTGGCGGGTACTTGATATATTAAAAGTAACAGAAGCAGCTTTTGCAGATAAAGGGATAAAAAATCCCCGGCTTAATGCAGAGCTGCTTTTATGCGATATTACCGGCGATAAACGGATTGAGCTGTACCTGAATTTTGAAAAACCCCTCACCAAGGCAGAAGTTGAAGCATACAGGCAGCACGTTAAACGCAGGCTTGCTTTTGAGCCGCTCCAGTATATTCTTGGTAAAACAGAGTTTTACGGTTTAAATTTCAGGGTTAACTGCAGTGTTTTAATTCCACGGCAGGAAACAGAGATTTTGGTTGAAAAGGCTTTGGAATACATTACAAATTGTAAACCAGATAATCCAAAAATACTTGAAATAGGAACAGGTTCAGGATGTATATCCGCTGCTATTGCAGCAAATACTGTTTGCGAAATTGATGCTGTTGATGTTAGTCCGGAAGCAGTAAATTTAGCAACAGAAAATGCTTCAAATAAAGAGCTAAAAGGAAAAATTATTTTTTCCGTAAAAGATTTTTTTAATGATATAAATTCATTTGAAGGATATGATATAGTAGTCAGCAATCCCCCTTATATTGCTGCAAGTGACGTACCGGGTCTGGATGAGGAAGTAAATGGATATGAACCAGTTATAGCATTAAGCGATAATGATGACGGGCTGAGCTTTTACAGGAAAATATTTCAGCTGTTTAACTCAGTAAATAAGAAGCCGGTTTTACTGCTCGAACTTGGAGACGGTAAAAAGGAACAAACTATAAACCTGCTTAAAGAAAATGGTATTTTAAGTTATAAAATTTTTAATGACCTTATCGGAATTCCAAGGGTACTGCTAGTTGAATCCTATAAATGAAAATTGATTAATTATTAAATGATTGCACTGATACAAAGAGTGAGTGAATGCAGCGTTACAGTCGGCTCTGAGCTGACAGGGAAGATCAATGCGGGTATTCTTGTGCTGCTGGGTGTTAAACATGAAGATAACGAGAATGAAGCCGCTTACCTTGCGGCGAAAGCTGCGAACTTAAGGATTTTTCATGATGAAAATGAAAAAATGAACCTTTCACTGCTTGATACCGGAATGGAAGCTATGGTAGTTTCGCAGTTCACACTGCATGCCGATACACGGCATGGCAACCGCCCAAGCTTCACCGATTCAGCAGAGCCGGTTAAGGCTGAGGAGCTGTATGAGTATTTCATAAAGGAGCTTAAGATGCTCATAGGCTTTGATAAAGTTCAGACAGGCAAATTCGGGGCAATGATGAAAGTTAAACTGGTAAATGATGGACCTGTTACAATTACACTAAAAAGCAAAAACGAACTGTAATAAAAAATTTGCAGAATATATTAATTATCGGTTTCGGCAAGCTTGGTTCTCATTTATACCAAGCATTAAAAAAAAGCGGCAAGTATAAGATAAAAGTTATAAAGAAAAAATCTGCCGGAAAAAAAATATTATCCGGTTTTATAACCAAATCAGATATAGTTTTTATATGCGTGCAGGATTCATACATAGAAAATACTGCAGCGAAAATTGCAGCACTTAACACTGATCTGAATAACAAAATATTTTTTCATACTTCAGGTGCATTAACAAGTGATGCTTTGGCTGTGCTCAGCAAAGCCGGCGCTGAAACAGCAAGTTTTCATCCTGTTCAGACTTTTGCAGCAAAAACTGCAGGGTACAGCAAATTATTCAGGAATATATTTATAGCAATTGAAGGCAGTAAACGGGCTGCTGATGCCGGATATAAAATTGCTTTTTCTGCCGGCGCTGTTCCATTTACATTAAAGAAGAAAGATAAAACGCTTCATCATATATGCTGTGTAATGGCATCAAATTATCTTACTGTACTTGCATCAAAAATTGAAGATATTCACACTAAAAAGATACGAATAAATGGATTTAAACAAAACGAATTTTTGAACATATATATACCGCTGGCAAAACAAACTATAGAAAATATTTCTGTAAAAAACTCCCTCAGTGCATTAACCGGGCCTATAGAACGAAATGATCTGAAAACTGTAGGTAAACATCTGGATGAACTTAAAAAAACCGGTAATAATATGCTGATGTTCTATGTTTTAATGGGAATTGAAACTGTAAAACTGGCGTTAAAGAAGAAAAGTATAAATAAATCACAGGCAAACAAATTATATAAATTATTTTCCAACTGCATAATTAAACAATAGTTTATATTGAATACTCTGAACTTTAAATTTATCCTTCTGTTACTGGTATTGGTAACACCTTTAAGTTTGATTTCGCAATACAGCTTCACAAATGCTGAACAGATTAAAATGATTTCAGTTAAACAAAATTCAAACAGCAAAGTTAATTTATTTGCAGATACATTAAAGAAGAAACTTGTAACGAAAAGATCTATTAGTGCATTATTTCTGGGTGTAGGCGGCGGTTTATCTGTTCCAGCGGGGCAATTCACTGAAACTGCAAACCCGTCATTCGGAATAATGGGTAAGCTTGATTTTGCATCAACGGGTATCTTTCCGTTTGTAATAGGCGGAGAAATTAATTATTATGCATATAATTCACCGGATGAATTCAGAACTGTAAACCTGCTTACAGGATACAGGACCAAGATACTTTCATTTGGACTGAATATAGATTATTCTCTTTCAGGATTTATAAGGTCATCATTTACTATGCCGTATCTTTCTGTTGATGTAAAGAGCAATACAATTAAAAGGGAGTTTGATGCCGGAAGAGAAATCGAGGGTTTGGTTCCATCTGAATCCGGAGTTAGTGTTGGTGCAGGGTTCGGATTCACTATGTTCATACTTGATTTTACAGTCAAGTATAACTACCTGAAGAACAATTCATATGTTTCTGTAACAACTAAAACCAAAATACCTGTAATAAGATTTTAATAAATATCCAAGAATTTAATGGACCTGAAGTCATACGCTGAAAATATATACATTATCCCGATACTCATTTTTTCTGTAGTTATACACGAAATGGCACACGCATGGGTAGCTCTAAAGTGCGGCGATACTACCGCAAAGGATCTTGGCAGAATTACACTTAACCCGGTCCCTCATATTGACCTGTTTGGCTCTATAATTATCCCACTTTTTTCCATCATAGCAACAGGCAGGGTTTTTATAGCATGGGCTAAACCGGTACCAATTGATCCAAGGAACTTCCGTAACTTTAAGCGTGATGATACACTTGTCACAATTGCCGGTCCAATTTCTAACCTTCTCATTGCATTTGTAAGCGTTTTTTTTGTAGTTGCATTCTATTACATAATTTCAGCAGTCAATCCCCCAGAAGGGTCGTTTGGTTTTGAGTTCCTGAATTACATGTTCAAAATGTTTTATGCCGGAATAATACTAAATGTTTCGCTGGCTGTATTCAACATGATACCAATTCCACCGCTTGACGGTTCTCATGTACTTGCAAACCTGCTGCCTGATGAGCTTGCAATGCGTTACCGCAGTATTGGTTTTATGGGAATATTTATAATACTTGCTTTGTTTAACTTTGTACCGGGCTTCAGCCAGGTGTTTGTTTCAATAATTTCAATGGTCTCAAGGCCATATTTAAACTTAATTGATGTATTTCTACCATGAAAAACAACGGTTTAACTGAATATAACGGGTATAACAAGCCGGGAGAGTTCAATCTTCTTGAAGATTATCTTCCCGAAAGACCTTTGACCGAAAAGGAAACCTTGGTATTTGACCAGAATATCGAAAAGAAAATTACTTCAAGCAAAAAAAGTATTTTTAAGATATTGGGACATCTGAAGGCATTAAGAAGGTATATGATGGATGGTAATGTTAAATGGTACAGGAAATCTGTAGTTATTGCTGCCCTGCTGTATTTTCTGACTCCGGTTGATGCAATGCCTGACTTTGCTCCACTCCTGGGATATCTTGATGATATAGGTGTTATTGCGTGGACAATTAAATTCCTTGGAAACGAAATAAACTCTTACTACGAGTAACTGACCTGATTTAATCCTTTAAATTTTCTGATCTTTCCATATCACTTTCCTGTCTAAAGCAAGCAAAACAGACGTAATTAATACATATACTGCAAAATATATTTCAAACAACGGCATAAACAGGTAAACTTTATACATTTTGAATTCCTTTACCGCAGGAAAAAGAAAAACAGAATCAAAAATCATCTTCACTATAAAAAAGAACAGGTAAGACTGAAAACTCATAAAAGCCCAGCCTGAAAGGATCACAGCTCCAGTAAGCCAGGATAAAATTCCCACAACAATTCCCATATTGAACTCACCCATCCCCCCCAATGCCCAGCGTTTTTTCTGGCGGAAAAGCTGTGTTAAATTCAGACAGGGAAGTGTTATATTCTTAGTTTCATCATCAACCGGAAAAGCTGTTTTTTTGAAAGAAGAATCTTTATGAATTTTCTGAAGCAACATAAAATCTTCTGTTATAGAAAATTTTATTTTTTCATACCCCCCTGTTTCATCATATGCACTTTTGCGGTAAGACATGTTATTGCCGACGCAGCTTATGGGTATTCCGATTCCATCTCCGCCTGAGGCAACAGAAAGCAGGTACAGCCAGTCAGCTGACTGCAGGTTGTAAAAAAAGCCTTCGGGTACAATAACAGAATACCCTGCTGCAACTCCTGTTTTGGCATCGTAATAATCCAGCATTCTACTTATCCAGTTTTTATTTACTTCGATATCTGCATCGGTAGTAAAGATCACTTCGCCGGTTGCATGTTTTAAAGCCTGTGCTAACGCATTTGTTTTACCTTTCATTTCACCCAGCTGAGATGTTATCTCTAAATATTTAAGGCATTTATTCGCATTTACATACTTAAGCATAATTTCCTTTGTTCTGTCCGCAGAGCGGTCATTTACAAGGATAACTTCCAGCTTTTCTTTGGGATAATTAAGCTCAAGCAGAGAAATGATACAGGATTCAATACTTGCTTCTTCATCTTTGGCACATATAACAACTGAAACAGCAGGTTCATATGCAGAACGTTTAACCTTCCGGGTGTTTATAAGAAGTCCTATTAACAATAAAAAATGCAGCAGCAGGTAAACTGCAAGTAAAATATTAGGAATGTAATCGGACAAAACAGTCATTATTATTCAGATTATACTGTAAACAAAAATGTCCCGCATAAAATTTACGGGACATTCTGGAAATTAATTCAATTTTAAAATAAATTTATTTTACTACAGCAATTTTAATCGAAGCAGTTTCGCTGCAGCCGCCGCTAAGCTCTAGTACTGCAATATATATTCCGCTCTGAACGGAGGAAATATCCCATGGCACTTCATTATCAAGTCCCTTATTTGTGGTGCCGGCAAGGGTTGTAACAAGCTCACCGGAAAGATCCATAATTTTTATGCTGACTGAAGTAACATCACCGTTTAAAAAATAACGGATGTTTGTTGTTTTGCCATAAGAAGGATTAGGCCAGTTATAGACCTTATCTGACGGCAGACACGGCAGGCTTGATACAGTTACAGGATTTAAGCTTCCTGAACCGTCATTTGTATGAGCTGCATTCCTTAAGAAATTACGCCATAAAATTCTGTTTTCAGCATAAACCCAGGGAGTTTTATATCCGTAAAGGTAACCATCTTCAGAATAAACAAGAAGCCCGAAATTACCGCCGGAATTAATGATTGCCGGTGTTGAACGAATCCTGCCGCCGGAAAGCAGCGGAAAACCATCAAGTACTTTTCCGTTAATACTGTAAGCATATATCCTGCCATCACCTGTGCCGAATATCACCTCAGCAATATTATCCCCGTTCAGATCAGCTACGGCAACACCGCCTGTAATTGTGGTTACGTTTGGAATGCTGAACGGAAAGTTATCAAGTACAACACCGAATTTATTTATTACAAATATCTTATTATCAGCTGTAAGAATAATCTCCTGCTGACCGTCTCCGTTAATATCACATATTGTCGGGGTTGAGTTAACTGATGTTATGCCTAAATTATTCGATATGACAGTATCGCCACCGGCAGCAGCAGTTCTTAAGATCCTGTTATCATTTGTAATTTTAACAGGCGTAGTATTTGGTTCTAATGGAATTCCTCCAAAATAGATATAAGAAGAAGCTAAATATTTTGCAGAATTATCAATAAATGAATATGTACCGGGCACTGTTCCTTCCAGTTTTATAGCAAGTGAGCGTATTGGATTACCAGAAACAGAATCAAACGAAATGATAAGACTGTCAACTTTTAATTTTGCAATTTTACCGTTTTGTGTTCCTGAAAAAAGAGAATTAAAACCGGTTGCCTGATTAATATTTCCAACAAATAATGCAGGCGTAGTTAATCCTACTCCCGCTTCAAAACTTTGCACAATTGGAGCTGATGTAGCTGTATCAATATTAAATGTAATCAGATTAAGCTTAGAACCGCTAACACCAACAACTGTTTTAGTGCTTCCTGAAAGGCTGTAGTTTAGAAATCCAACTGCAAACCCCGAAGCACTGTCTTTAAGATAGCCATTGGGCATATCAACTCTTATCGGGCTTCCGTTATCGCGAAAACCAAACAGGGTATCATTAATATTCACAAATATTTCATCGAAACCATTGCTGTTAAAGTCAAAGCCCATTGGATGTGAATTACCCGAAGTATCCCTGCCAACATACCTTGGGAAACCGGTAATGTTTGCAACATTACCGCATACTTCGTATGTAAAAGTCATTATCGGAGCTATCTGGCTGAACTGGCTTAAACAAACCCGTGAATTCTGATTTGAATAACTTTTTGAGTTAGGGAATGTAGTCTGGTTAAATTCATTCCTGTAAATATTGGATGGTCTGTAATGGTTGCCGTTATACCAGAAGTCAACAAAAAATCCATCGCTTATTAAATCGCCAATTGGTGTAGGTACCACAACACCAATATCCTGGGAGCCTTTTGCTTCTTCAACATCAACCCCGCGGTGGTTTATATCGGTATTGATAGTATTGCTTAATATTTTAGCGTCAATAACATTTTCATCAATATGCCATACCAGAATACCACCCTGAAAGTTTGCAGTATCATTTTTAAGTCCGGGTACGCTCCAGTCCAGCTCATCAACATCAGTGATGCTGCCTTTCAGTTTCCAGATATCTGCACTGTTAAAGCCGTCTTCATCTTTTGTAAATGTCATTGAATCACGGGTACCATTCTGATTCACAAAATAAATTTTTTGATTATCATTATTAGCATCCCTGTTTCTGTTTTCAACAAGGAAATATTCTTTGCCGCTTATGAGAATTTTATATACTGATTCATTCCCGTTCACATCCAGTGATGCAGCTTTGGTGCTGTATGTACCTCCTGTATTTATAACTATAGGGTTTACCCAGCCTAAATACTGTTTTTCCCATGCAGAAGGTTCCGGCGGGAAGACACCAAGGTAACTGAAAATTGACTGGCCGTCCATCAATCCAAACCTGCCGATTGCAGTTCTGCCTGTTTCAGTATCAAACAGGTCTGGCAGGCCTAAATGGCTGCCTATTGTAGCTACAACAATCCCGTTCATTCCAAGTTCAAGATAAACATCGCCGAATGTAGTATTTACTATCCTGTATTCCTGTTCAGGCAGCATGCAGGAATGATTAATAATCAATCCTTCATTTGTATAATAGCCCTGTGTTGTATCACCATAAATTGATCTAAGAGTACTTAAACCCATATAAATGGAAGGAAGATCAAGCTCACCCACAAACAAACCCTGTGAAGCAAGGTCAACATCTCTTCCAACGCCTGCATGGAATATCATAAACGCAGAGTTATTGGGGTTTATCCCCGTAAAATCATAAGTACTGTCAACTGAACGCCATACATCATAGAAAAGGTTACCCATTCGCTGAAGATTCTCCAGTCTGCGGGGCGAGTATACTTCCATTTCATTTGCAAGATTTTTTACTCCGGGCAAAAGTATATAATTTATTATCAGCTTGCCTTTGCTGGATTTAAAATAATAATTCTTCAGAAACTCCAGCTTATGTATAAAATACAAGCTGTCATGCGGCGGAGCGTCAACAGAATCAGGGTAATTGGATGATACATCAAACCTGCCGTCACCGGTAGTCTGAGGATTATTATCAGTCCTGAACTGTACTCTTACAGCATAAACATTTAAAGTTTCAGGAAGCAGTGTGCGGAACATAATATTACCGTAGTAACTATCCTTTTTTTCGACCGGATGGTAATTCAAAGGGTGGCTTAGCCGGAACTTTAGATCAGCAGAGTTTCCTGCAAGCAGATTATTTGCCTGGGAAAAAATCCCCGTATCATATACAAAAAACTGAACGGATACCAACAGCATTAAAGCTGTCAGTATCCGCACTTTCAATAGCGAACTTACAATGATCATTTAATTATTTCTGAGGTTGTTCTTCTGTTTTCTTTTCTTCAGGTTTTTTAACCGTTGTTTCCTGCTGACCGAAATTTACTGAAAGAGTAAACCTTAAAGTATTGGCAAGCGGATGATTTTCTTCGATTGTATTAATATAGCTGAAATCAAATCCGTACATACTGTATCTTATGCTTGCACCAAGTGTAATAAATTTTCTTTTACCTTTATCAGGATCTTCATAAAAGAACCCGCCTCTTAAGCCAATAAGTTTTGGATTGCCGTACCAGTACTCAGCACCAACAGATGACTGTATTGATTTCATTACATCATTAAAACCGCCGCTGAATGATGTGAATATACCTTTGTAGACAGGATCTGATTCACCGTTCTCTCTTCTTTTTACAAGAAGCTTGGCAAAATCTGCTGTTAAAGTTAAATTATTAAATTCGCTCTGGTATAGATCGTACGCAAGACCCAATCTTAAATTTGTTGGAAGCGGATCAGCCTGGTCATTATCAACATAAGTTACTTTTGGACCGATATTTGAGAGATTTATACCTACACCAAATCTGTTATTTAGGAATTTAAGTTTGGTTTTTGAAGGCCTGTAAAGCATAGAAATATCAAAGCTCAGGTCATAAGCAGTACCTGTACCCTGCTCACCGGCAACCGGGTCAACTGCAAGTTTACTGTAAATGAACCTGGTTACTACACCAACACCTAGATCTTTGGTTACTTTTGTACCATAGCCGACTGCAAGTGCTCCGTCAAAAGCTTGATAGTTACCGATTTCGTTCCCAAACTCATCTGTCTGAATAATTTTACCTATATTCAGATAAGTAATACTTACACCAAGAGTACCTTTAAGTTTCTTCATGTAATATTTACCCGCAAGATAGTCATAAAACAGATCTGACAGACCCAATCCCGGCAGCCATGGTGAGTGAGTAATAGAAACTTGAGCGCCTTTCTGGAAACCAAGACCAGCCGGGTTCCAGAACATTGCTGATGCATCATTAATCATACCTGTACCTGTTTCGCCCATTCCCGCATTTAACGAGTTTGGACCAATTAAAAGAAAGGGAACCGCAGATTCACCCTGCGCCATTATTCTGCCTGATAGCACAACCAAAACAGCCATCACACACAATTTTAATTTCAACATTTAAAGAATCCTCCTGGATATATATTAATTTTAACTAATACTATTTTAAAACTGCTAATTTTCCTGTATTTGTAACTGAAAAACCGTCAACAGATTCAACGACCAATTTGTAAATATAAACACCATTTCCCAATGTTTCACCGTCCTGATCTTTCCCATCCCAGTCAATAACTACAAATTTATCTGAAACACCCGGTTTATCTATTTCTTTGATCAATCTTCCGGCTACCGTATACACTTTAATTTTCACATTTATTTCTGCAGGATAATTATGCTGGAATGTAAATGCAGTATTACCGGCAAACGGATTCGGATAATTATAAATATTTGTTACCTGAAGAGAACCGGTTGATGCAACATCAAATTCAATTGTTGCTTCATTGGAATTATTGTAGGTATCCCAAGCTTTTAATTTTAGTGTATGCCTTCCAACTGTTAAGTTAGTAAAGTCATATTCCAATGTTCCTGAAGTATAAGTAGTATCACTATTATAAAAATTGGTAAGATCGTATTTATTATTTTCATTGCCGTCAAGTACAGCTTCCAGTTTGTGCCCCAGGGTTCCGGTTGTATTGATGCCGGATTCATCAAACAAATCTGCAATGAATTTTGAATTTTCATTTACAATATCACCGCTTCTGAAATTTCGGGTGTTCATAAACATACTTATTCTGGGTCCAATTGAATCAACAGCGGCATTAGGGTTAATTCCACCTACAATAAAATTCCTATTTATTCCTGCGCCGTCATACTGGTTATTGTAAAAATAATTTATTAATCTACCCTGGTTGTTCTGGTAAGAAATATCCTTGGGGACAATAAATTCCGCAGTCCATTTACCATTATTTACATTTTTAGTACCTGAATATATAATTCCGCCATTAAGCCTGAAATTCTGAATAATAGGCGGGTTACAGTCTTCCTGTGTTGCAACATTCCTGTCAACATCATAAATCTTAAGCACAAGTTTGCCGTTGTAATCATTCCATACTGAAGAATCTGCGCGTAATACCGAACCGTAAATTTTAATTCTGCTTAATGCCTTCATTGTATCACCTGCTAATCCGCTGATGCTGTCTATATGTGAGCGGAAGCGCGGCATCTGTGTTCTTATGGTAGGATCACACATCAGAATATATTTCGCATCATTTTCTGAATATTGTATCTGCTGTTTAGTATTAAAAATAGCCGCACCAAATCTTTTTTGAAGAAGCAGAGTATCTCTTGGAATATAAAGATTACTGAATACAACATACATTAAAGCAGCATTGCTGGATGCATATACAGGTCTGGAAGCAGCAAGTGTGCCAATTGCGCCTTTGCGGTTTGCAATCATAAAAAGCTCGCCTGCACTTGTATTTGATGGATTATCGAATTTGCTCATATCGCAGCTTGCAATAGAAACAAACGGATAACGGTTAGTATTGTTAATAAGACTTAGAATAACATCTTTTTCAAGTACATATTCATGCGCCCATACATCTGGGCTGCCATGTCCGGTATAATGAATATTTAAAACACCGTCCGTCCAGTATTTAGCAATATCTTCATTAACCTGCGGTTTTCTTCTTCCCTGCGGAGTAATAACTGTAGGATAAGTTGCCAGATAAATCTTAAGCTTATCTATATACGGAGGGGTGTATTGTTCGGCAAGAGATTCACATTGCAGAAGGTGGAATATTCCTTCACAGCCTGGTGAAGTTGTTTTTTCATCATCTGCAACAAACATCATTTTATTTTTCCAGTAACCGTTATGTTCGCCGCTTTCGTATGCATCTATTTTATCTATATAATTATTTGCTTCCACCAATGAATTTGCAGGTATTCTGCCGATTGCAAGATCCGGTTTATCAATTAAACCGGAGCCGCCTGCAATATTAACAAAAAAGTCATCAGTAGTCAAACCAAGTACCTGGTGGATCTGCGGATCAGTTTTTTCCCATGCCGGAACATAATTTATACCGGAGCTGGGTCTTAATCCTTTATAATCAAAACTACCATCTCCAAGCAGGCAAACATAAGCGGGTTTAGTTGTCCAGTTTTCATATGCATATTTTATAAAATCCCGTATAGCAACAGCATCATATACACCGCCCGAAAACTCATTAAAGATCTGTTCTGTAGTTACAACCATTGTTTTCAAGTAATCTGGGTTGCCTTGACCGCCCTGCTCTCTCTTGTTTTTAAGCCTGTCGCCTACAGAAATAAAATCTTTATGAGTAACGATAATAAAACTTGCTCCATCAGAAATTCCGCGCAGGTTCTGGTTAGATACTCTGGATGAAATAGAGGTTGGTGTTTTATATCCGTTCTGCCCTACAATAATAAAACTGCTTAAACTCCCATTTATTTCAGTTTTACGGAATTTTACATTGGATGCAGAAACCTGTACAGGCTGAATCAATTTTACATCTGCATGACCGGTAGCATCAAACACACGGATATTATTATTTGAAAAAGATGAAACATTGTATTCAACTATTGCATTAGTATCAGGTGAGTTGAATCTCAGAAAATCACCGGATGCGGAATTAAATCTTCTCTTATACAGTATTTCAAACCAGTCCTGGTAACCTTCAGCTTCGCTGTTGCTTGCATAAAATGTAGCTCTAAGCTTAACCTGTTCACCGTTTGTTTTCTGTGATTGATTTATCGTAAATGTTCTGGCTTGAGTATTGATCCATTCATTAAATCCGGCTACAACACAATCAAGTGAGAACAGGAATTCGGACATATTGGAAAAATCATCTTTAACCTGGAAGTAGCCTGAATTGGGACAAAGCACTCTTTGAGCAAGCTTAAGTCTGTAAAATATATCTGAACCGGCTTCCAGTCCGTTCAGGTTTGTATTCCACTCAAATGACTGACCGGGTCTTCTGCTTGAGCTCAGCCACAAATTTCCTTCGTTGATAAGATTTTCCACCTCAGGTTCGATAAATAATTTTTCAGTAAATGAAGTCGGAAATACTGAAGCGTTCCCAGGATCGGACGGAGAAAGCATCATTCTTTTACCGTTATTAGGTGTATTAAATGCTATCCAATAGTAATTTGAACGGGAATACACATTTAACCTGTGATTGAAAGTACGGGCAGTAGAATCATATATCCACTGATTTATAGACCTGCCGTAAAACAATATATAATCATCATTATTAAATACACCATCGTTCTCTCCTTCAATATATATAGCATTTTCTACAAGGTCTTCAGGTCTTGGATCACCAAAAAATTCAGGAAGATAATTTCCGCCATTGCCGTAAATTTTAAAAGTTCTCGGGTCTATACCGGAAGTATTTATACCTGCATTATCAAGAAAACTTTTAGTGATCTTATAAATACCCTCGCTTGTTCCGTCTGCATTATCTTTAATTTCAAGTTTATACCAGTCACCCGAAGAAAGTACACTGTTAGTAACCAGCCTGTCTCTTTTAATATTTCTTAATTTCGGATTCATCCATCCGGCTGCAGTGTTAAAATTAATACCAGCACCTGAAAGAAGAGAAATCTCTTCTTTGCTTCTTGCCCTGTTAAGCTGAACCGGGGTTTCACCGAATGTAATACGGATCCTTAATCGGGAATAATATCTTAAACTTTTTGTTACAGGGTTATACTGAAAAGGATAGATCACTAGGTTACCTGTTACAGCATCACGAAGCGGACCTATATTGCTTAAACTTACAAAATTTTCAGGTAAATATTTATTCTGCTGGAACTCACCGTTCTTTAAATAATTATAATAAATGTTCTCAAAACTTCTGACATTCGGATTAAAAACACTCATTACCGGAACAGGAGCAATATTAATATTCTGTTCCTCCTTCATTTCATAATCAATAACCTGAACAGAATTGTTTATTTCTGATGGCAAGAAAACAGGAAAGCTTCTGTATTTTAGATCGGGGCTTCCTGATGAATTTATTGTTTTATCAAGTCCGTATAAAAATTCTATTACCGAAAAATTTTCATTGTTAAAGCTGAACTTTTTTTCATAAACTCCGGATGGTATATATTCAATTTCAAGATAAGTTGCTCCGGATGAAATGATCCGGTAATCCTGTTTAACTTCATTAAACAGGAAATCATTCATATCGGGCTGTTTGCCTGTATTTTGCCCCAAATTATTAATAAACAGTTTATTATCCTGGCTGAATAAGCAGGTATTTAATAAAACCAGTAATGCGGTCAAGGAATATTTGAATGAGTTCATTCTTATAAAATTTAAAATTTATAATAAAAAAACCGAAATTGAATAAATTGTTCAATTCGGCTTTATAAAATACTCGTAATAAAAGAATTGCTAGTGGTATCAGAATTATAAAACCGAAATTAAACCTCTAACAATTTTTCTATAAATTTTATCCTCTTTTAAAGCAATATATATTGCCGAATAAATAATGTCAAGACAAAATGAATCTTAAAAAAAGCCGAAATTTTGCTAAAATTATACAATTTTAAACATATAATAACCTGATAACAGTTTCATAAACACCAGAAATCTCAATTTTATTAATATTATTTCCTGTCCCCAGAATTGATACTTTATTTCTTCCAATAGGCCCCCATTCATAAGCTTTTGTGGGACCAAACAAGCCGATAACAGGTATATCAAACCCGCTTGCCAAATGCATTATCCCGGTATCATTTGATATAAATATTGAAGTTTTGCTGATATTTGCAGCATTATTCATTAAATCACCGCAATATAATGCATATTTTATATCTGGAAAATTTTTTTTCAGATGAGATGTCAATGATTCCGAATATTTTTTATCATCTGGACCTACCGATAAATAAAAGTATGCGCCGGTTTTTTGATAAAGTAAATTCATTAAACCGGCAAATTTTTCATAATTCCATACATTTTGTTCTTTTGCTGCACCTGTATGCAATCCTATAACCGGTCTGTTCCGTTCTGGAAAATTTTTTGTGAAATATTCTGCAGCAAAGTTTTTTTTATCTTCGTTTATATTCAAAGAAATTTTGTTTTCTTCGGGTTCAATACCAATCTGCCTTATCACATCAAGGCTGCGCTCTATCTGGTGAACTTTTTTTGTGTCCCATAGGAAATCACTTTTTATATTCAGTACATAACCAATCCGGTTTTTTTCATAATCTCTTGACCTTACACCCGCCCTGTACTGAGCCCCTGAATAATAGGCAATCAAGTGGTTTGTTGAAGAAAAATCAACCGGTGAAGGCACAACAGCCAATTCCGGATTTTTATCTTTTATTTCTTTAACTGTATTTACAAAATTTTCAAATCCTTTTTCATAATAATAGATATTATCAACAGGGTTGTTGCTGCAGGAATTAAGAATTTCTTTTGCAAAAGCAGAGCTTTTGGAAACCAGAGTAATTTCAGCCGAAAGAAATTTTTTCCTCAGCGAGAGCATCATAGGCAGCGTACACAGAAAATCACCCATCTGGTGCCTTACTATAATCAAAATTCTGTTAATTTTATTCAGATCTTCATTTGAAAGGGTTATAACTTTTTCAAGAACAAATCCTTTAAAAACGCCAATCGCTATGTTACTAAATATTTTTTCTGCACTGCCCAACTTTACTGCTTATCTTCCCCTTTTACTTCCCGGAATTCAGCATCCTCAATCATATTTATATCATAATTCCGGCTTTTCAAATTTTCATTTCCGCTTACTTTGTTCTTTTGTTTTTGAGATACATTTTTAAGTATCCTTTTAAAGATCAGGTATGCAAGATAAAGCAGAATTGCAATTACAACGTATTTCATATCAATTCTATCCGGGATTTATTGTGCAGCTTTTCTTAATGAGGGGTTGTAATATTTTACAGCTGAAAGATCGCTGCTGAAAATTTCATTTACAAGGTTATCAAAATCACTTGTGTTATTCACAAAATCTACTTCTTCGCAGTTTACAATCATTATCCTTGTAGCCTTGTATCTTGAAAAGAAATAATTATACGCTTCGTTTAAGCTTGAAATATACTCTTCACTTATTTCCTTTTCAATTTCCCTGTTTCGCCTTCTTATATTTGACATAAGCCGTTCTATAGTAGATTGAAGGTAAATTACAAGATCGGGAACAACTATGCCTTTATCAAGTCCGTTAACTACATGTTCATATATTTTAAGCTCATCATCGCTTAAATTGAGGTAAGCAAATATTTTATCTTTTTCAAAGATGTAATCACTGACTATAAAATTCTGAAAAAGCTCTTTCTGGTGCACTTCCTGAAGCTGAGTATATCTTTCAAGCAGAAAGAACATCTGAGTTCTGAAAGCATATTCTTCAGGTTTTACGTAAAATTTTTCGAGGAAAGGATTATCTTCAAAGTTCTCCAGTATAAGCTTGGCATTCAGCTTTTCAGCTAACATCTGAGCTACTGACGTTTTTCCTGCGCCAATTACGCCTTCAACAGCAATGTAGCTTATACCGGAATTTACAAAATTACCAGACAAATTTCTTCAAAAATTTTACTTTAGTGCTGTCATTTCCGGAAAAACACAGTTGTTTTACGGTTTTTTTTAAAACCGGGTGTTTAAATCCGGGCATTACTTCAACAAGCGGTATCAGGACAAAATTCCTTAAATGAAGCCTTGGGTGCGGTATCTTCAAATTTTTTTTGTTAAAAATCCTGTTACTGTAAAAAAGAATATCAATATCAATTTCCCTTGGCTGCCATAATCCTCTTTGTTTTCTGCCCAGCCTTTTTTCCGTATCCCTTAAAAATTTTAAAAGATCCAAAGGCTTGCTCCTGCATAAAAAAACTGCAATACAATTCAGGAACTTATTCTGATCCTTATATCCCCAGGGATCAGTTTCATACAGTGATGATACTTTAAGCAGGTCTAATGACCTGCTTAAAGAACAAATTTTTAATGCTTTTTTTAAATTGTTTTTTCTTTTTCCGCAGTTTGAACCGAAACCAAGAACGGCAATTACAGGCATATTAAACAGGTTCCTGCTTTGATGTCTGCCTGTATTCAGTATGTTCTACTTCAACATAATCAGTCAGTCCGCCCAAAGGAGGGGAAGGCTTTCTTACTTTAATAACAACTTTTTGTACTACATTAAAATTACTGATTATCTTTACAGCAATCCTGTAAGCAAGAGCTTCAATAAGAAAAAATCTTTCTTCAGATACCACTTCTTTTATAAAGCGGTAAGCATGTTCATAGTCAAGCGTTTTTTTTAAGTTGTCCTCTGCTTCAGCTGCAGTAACATCACAGGTCATTTCAGCATCAATTTCAAATAAACCGCCGTTGGTGCGCTCAGCATCAAGCACACCGTGGTGAGCATAAAAGCGGGCATTCATTATACGTATAATTGTATAATTCATTTATTGCTGAATAGTTTTAAAATGTCTTATTTCTTTTTTTTCTTAACCTGTTTTTTTGCAGATCTTTTAACTGCCGGTTTATTCTTTGCTTTTGGTTTTGCGCTTTTAGCTGTTCTGTTCTTTTTAAACGGCTTTACTTTTTTTGAAACCTTAGCACTTTTTTTTGAAGCAGCCTTAGGTCTTGATGATTTTGACTTTGATTTCTTGGAGCTTTTCTTTTTATTTTTCTTACTGCTTTTGGTACCGGCTTTTTTTGCTTTAAATTCTTCAAGGGCAAGCTTAACCATTGTACCCATATCAGCCGGGGATTCAGCAACATAAATTCCGGCTTCGCGCAATGCTTTAATTTTGTCTTCAGCAGTTCCTTTACCGCCAGCTATAATTGCACCCGCGTGGCCCATCCTTCTTCCCGGAGGAGCAGTTCTTCCTGCTATGAATCCCACTACAGGTTTTGTCATAAAGTTCTTAACATATTCTGCGCAGGTTTCTTCGGCATTTCCGCCAATTTCACCTATCATAATTACGGCATCCGTATTTTTATCTTCATTAAACAGCTTCATAGCATCAATAAAATTTGTTCCTATAATTGGATCTCCACCTATTCCTATGCAGGTTGATTGCCCTAAACCCAAAGCGGTAAGCTGAGCAACTGCTTCATAAGTCAATGTTCCGCTCCTTGAAATTAAACCAATTCTTCCGGGCAAATGAATAAATCCCGGCATAATTCCTATCTTAGCTTCACCAGGCGTAATGATTCCCGGACAGTTAGGACCGATCATTCTTAATTTTCTGCCGGTACGGTTTATATCTTCAATATAATTCTTAACAGTTATCATATCCTTTGTGGGAATACCTTCTGTAATAGTAACAATAACTTCTACTCCTGAATCTGCAGCTTCAATTATTGCATCAAGTGCAAATGCAGGGGGAACAAAAATTACAGAGGTATTTGCGCCTGCTTTTTCAACTGCTTCTTTGCATGTATTAAATACGGGGATTTTTTCATCGAACAGTGTTCCGCCTTTTCCGGGAGTGACACCTGCAACAACATTTGTGCCGTATTCGATGATTTGTCTTGTATGAAATGAACCTTCAGAGCCGGTAATACCCTGCACCATTAATCTTGTATTTTTACCAACTAAAACACTCATTTTAAGCTGCTTTCTATATTAATATTATATATTTATTGTGTGGAATTTATCTGCGAAAATGCAGATTTTCAAAAATAAGGATTAAAAATTTATGAAAAAATACCGAAGTAAATGTGTATTTTATGCAGGAAATTAAAAACCCGGCTGTTAACCGGGTTTAAAAGGATTATTTAAAACAGGTGGCTATTTAATCTTCTTTTACGGAGTTACCGGTAATAACCCATTCGCCGTTCTTTTTTGCTGAAAGATTATATGTTACTGTCAGGGTTTTTGTAACTTCTGTATCTTTACCGTCCTTTTTAACTACCTGGGTCTGTTTAACCTTTGCTACAACGCTTGCTTTGTCATCTTTCTGGCTTAATACTTTCGGTTCTTCTACTATTGTAAACTGTTTGGTATTACGATAACCAGATTTCAGTTTTTCAACGGGTCGTGAAGGAAAATACTTTTGCGCCTTTTTCATATTTGATTCAAAATTTCCGCTCTCGTTTATACCACGCTGTATATATTCATAATAATCCTTAACAGTCGAAGTAGGATTTTCGAACTTCTTTGTTATTTCTTTCTGGATCTCTTTTTTCTTTTCTTTTTTCTTTTCAGCTTCTACTTTCTTTAAAGAATCCTTAAGAACCTGTGTTAAATCCTGAAATTGCCCTGTAGTATCACCATTGTTTAAATGCTGATTAGAACTGTTTTCGATCAAACCAAGCTTTCTTTCACGTTCATCCAGCTCAATTTCTTTTAATTTAACGCGCGCTTCACGATCATTCAGTTCCTTTTCTTTATCGGCAAGGATCTGAAAACTGGTTTTGTTTGTATCTTCGTTTTCTTTTGAGCAGCCGGCAATAATCACAATTCCCAAAATGACTGCTATATATTTAATGTAGTTAATCATAATTATTTAAAAAAATGGTTTATATCTTAACCTTAACTGTAAATATAATAGCAAAATAAGGTAATTGCAACCTTAATTTATTTATAAATGCTATAAACTGCTGATATTTACTTAATTATTGTGATTCGTAAAGGATCTTAAAATTTTGAAATGCATTAAACAGGGAAATTGCTACATCATTCTGCCCTTTTTCACTGGAGAGGTATTTTTCATCATTAATATCTGAAAGGTAGCCGGTTTCAACAAGCACGGTTGGCATTGAAGCGCCAAGGGTGACCCAGTTACCAGCCTGAAACACTCCGCGTGTTTCCAGCTCAGTATAACTCAACATATTCATCTCGATAATATTTGCCAGGTATTCACTTAACCGTGTGTATCCCGCATGTGCAAGCGAAGCAAAAATGAATTTATCCAGTGAATCATTTCCAAACTGGCTGAACAGCAATTTATAATTTTCCTTCAGTGTAAATTGTACAGCTTCAGGCATTCTTTCTTTGTTCAGGAGGTAAACTTCAAACCCTTTTTTATCGCTTTCTTCAAGCTTTTTATGATTGGCATGAATGCTTATAAAAAGTTTTGCCTTATTTTCATTTGCCTGTGTTGTGCGCTCTTTTACAGTTGTATATTCATCAGTAGTTCTGGAATAAATAATTTTTATTCCGGGATAACGCTGCTCGATAAGCTTTCCCAGCTTCATAGTAACAGGCAGAACTATATTTTTTTCCTGTACACCTGTAACATCCCCGATAGTACCCGGGTCTTTCCCGCCGTGTCCGGCATCAAGGTAGATAACATCAAGCTTAGGCTGCGCCAGCAATGTGCAATGCACAATGAACAATGACCAAAAAAAAGCCGGAATTAATAATTTTCTTATTTTATACAATCTATTGTTCATTATTAATTGCTTATTGTTAATTGCTCATTGTTAATTGCTCATTGTTAATTGCTCATCTGTAGTTTGTGAATTGCACTGCAAAGTCAAGCTCAGCATTTTTAACCAGCTGAATTGTCTGCTGCAGCAGATCTTTATCCCTGCCTGAAACCCTGACCTGTTCATCCTGAATAGCTGCCTGAACCTTAATTTTTGAATCTTTAATGATCTTAACAATCAGCTTTGCATTATCTTTGCTTATTCCCTGCTGAACTTCAATTAACTGCCTCACCATCCCACCGCCTGCCTGCTCGGGAGTTTTGTACTTCATTGATTTCAGCGGTATATGGCGTTTTACGAATTTATTCTGCAGCATATCAATAATAGCTTTAGTCTTGTAATCATCATCGCCCATAATTGTTATGGTTTTATCCTTCTGTGAATACTCAATGGTAGCTTTTGAGCCTTTAAAATCATACCGCTGCAAAATTTCTTTGCGTGTTTGGTTGACTGCATTATCAATTTCCTGCCAGTCAATTTCTGATACTATATCAAATGAATAATTATCTGCCATGATTAATCTGTTTTATTATTACGTTACTGCAAATTTATAAATTAATTATTTTATTTTTCAGACAATTCAAGTATAGCATTCCATACTTTTTCGTCAACCGGCTGAACTGAAAGTCTTCCTTCTTTTACTATCCGTGAATCGCAGGTTCGTTTATCATTTTTTATCTGTTCCAGTGTAACGGGATTAGGCAGTCTGCGTTTTGGCTTTACATCAAAAACATAGAGTTTCGGATTTCCGGCATTGGGGTCAATATACGGATCAGTAATAATTTCACAAATTCCAACCACCTGTTTTTCTGATCCTGTGTGATAAACGAAAGCAATATCGCCTTTACGCGCAGTTTTTATCTGGAATAATCCCCCCGGACTTGTAACACCTTCCCACACAGTTTTTTTATCCCGCTCTAAATCTGCATATGAATAAACAGTAGGCTCTGTTTTTAATAAAAATTTTGCCATATTATTTTATAGTCAGATTTGCATACTTAAGAATAATATTCTTCACTCCAACTTTATCAAAATGGATTGATGCCTTTTTCGCATCGCCCCTGCCTGATACTTCGATAACTTTACCTTTCCCGAAGTTATTATGGAACACAACACTGCCTTTTTTTACCCCCAGGTCTTCCCTGAATATATCATTCAGTGTATCATCGGCGGATTTTGAGCCGTAAAATTCATAGCGTATGGAAGTGCCTTCATCGTGAGCGTGCTGGCGGCTTTTATGGCGAGTCATAACAGATGACTTTATATACTCAAGCTTTGAAGTATCAATTTCATTGATGAATCTTGATTTCATCTGGTAACTTACGTTACCGAACCTGTAGCGCTGAAGCGCATATGTCATATACAGCTTCTGCATTGCGCGCGTAATAGCAACATAAAACAGCCTGCGTTCTTCTTCCATTTCTTCCTGCTCCAGCATGCTGCTTGAAAGCGGGAATATACCGTCTTCAAGCCCGGTAATAAATACTACCGGAAACTCCAGTCCTTTGGAAGAATGTGTTGTCATAAGCGTAACAGCATTTTTTTCCGTATCATATTTATCAATATCAGTTACAAGGCTTACTTCCTGCAGGAATCCTTCAAGTGTTGCGCCTTCGGTATTATCAGTATATTCCGAAATACCTGAAAGCAGTTCCTGCACGTTATACATTCTGTCCATTGATTCATCAGTACCTTCATTCCTCAGCTCACGCAGAATACCTATTTCATCAACAATGCTTCTTGCCAGCTCGCTGGGTGAAAGCCCGTCCTTAACTTCATTGTATTTTTTAATAATCTCGGCAACCCGTAAAAGCTCATTTTCTATTTTTGTCCTTTTTTTCTGTTTCTCATCTGCTGTATTTTCTTTTTCATCAAGCATTGCAAGAAGAACTTCTGCAATTGACTTTGCAATTTCCTTTGCCATAGTTTTAAGCTTTTCAACCGTCTGCTCGCCGATACCGTCGCGAAGCTTAAGAATCCTTGTCATAGCCTCGTCATCTTTGGGGTTGACAAGCACTTTAAGATATGCCAGTACATCTTTAATTTCCCTTCGCTGGTAGAATTTTACACCGCCGACAATTATATAAGGAATCGAGTTGGTTCTTAATGCATCTTCAATTACACGTGACTGCGCATTGGTTCTGTAAAGAATTACAAAATCCCTGAAATTAAGCTTACGTTCCTGTATCTCTTTAAATATCCATTTAACCACGCTCAAACCTTCATCGCGGTCGCTGAATACTTCTGATAAAGTTACTTTTTCACCTTCATAATTTTCGGTAAACAGGGTTTTTTTTATCTGCCGTTTATTGTTCTTAATTACTTCGTCAGCAAGTGAAAGTATATTTTTTGTGGAGCGGTAATTCTGTTCAAGCTTAAATACATTGCAGCCTTCAAAATCCGATTCAAACTTCAGGATATTTTCAATTTCAGCCCCGCGCCAGCGGTATATGCTCTGGGCGTCATCTCCTACTACAGAAATATTACCGTGACCCTGCGCCAGCATTTTTACTATTTCATACTGTGCCCGGTTAGTATCCTGGTATTCATCTACAAGTATGAATTTGAAGCGGTTCCTGTATTTTGAAAGTACATCCGGGTTAGAACGGAATAATATTATCGGATTTATCAGCAGGTCATCAAAATCCATTGCATTATTTTTGATCAGCCTGTTCTGGTACTCCCTGTAAACAGGAACAGCTATTTTTTCAAAAGGATTTGAAACCATCCCGATATCATCAGGCAGGGTGCATTTATTTTTTAAACCTTTAATAAATCCGTAAACAGTTTTTGGTTTGGGATTATCTGTTGAAAATCCCAATTCTTTCATTACAGTCTCTATCAGCTTTTCAGAATCATCATCATCATAAATTGTAAAATTGCGGTCAAATCCTATATATTGAGCTTCAATCCTTAAAATTTTTGCAAAAACTGAATGAAAAGTACCCATCCATAAATTCTGCGCAGCAGCTCCTGCAAGCTTATGAATACGCTGCTTCATTTCATTTGCTGCTTTATTGGTAAAAGTTAATGCCAGGATTTCAAACGGGTTTATACCGGATTCAATTAAATATGCAATTTTATATGTTAAAACGCGTGTTTTTCCGCTTCCGGCACCTGCAACAATCATGCACGGCCCCTCTATCTGCTCAACAGCTTTCCTTTGCTCTTTATTAAGCTCGTTTACTAAATCCACTTATTATATCTGAAAATTTTGATTTTGACAGGAATTTTACAAAGATAGCTGTAAAACCGCCATAAATCAATTGAATTGATAAATTTTAATCTATCATTAATTAAAATCATACAATATTAAACTGAAAATTGACGTAAGTCATAGAATAAATTGATTATTATTGATAATTTTGAATTAATCCGGGATTTTCCTTTCAGGAAAATATTAGATATATGTATCAATAAATACAGTAAATTATCATCTGATTTAAAAGAATATTAAACTTAACATAACACCAATATTAAAGGAGTTCGCTAATAAATGAATGATCTGACACTAAAGTATGGATTTAAATTCGGGGACCTGTTTGAATCTGCAAAACTGAAAGAACTGACACAAAAATTTTACACTTATTACAATACTTCAGACCAGGCTTCATATGAAAAGTTCAGTAAATACCGAGATGCAAAGGGAGAGGGTTTTTCTGATCTTGATGTATCCAATATAATTATTGAATCTGCACATTATCTTGATTCGTTTATAGTGGACTTTTTCGGGATAAAAGCTGAAGCTGAGGAATTAAGGCTCCAGAATGAATCTGAACGCGAGATACTTAAGGTGAGAAGTGATTTCATGATCAAAAAAGTATTCAAGAAATTCAAACCTTCAGATCTTGCATCTTTCAGATTTTCTGAGCTGGATGAAAAGGTTACGCTGTTTAAGAACAACCTGTTCGCTGAGCTTCCATGGAAAACAGATGAAGAAAAAGCTACAGCGCATATGATACGATTACTTGATGATATGGAACAGCATCTGCGTAACCACCTGGAAATTATGCCAACCGGTTTTATGTTCAATACCAAGCTGTTTGCAAAAGCAAAAGAATATTTCCATACCACAACAACCGTAAACGGGATAAAAGAATTTACCGATAACATTACACTTTCTGATGTAAAGAATTCGGCCGGAACTGTTGAACAGTTAAGAGTATATGAGTTTCTGAAGAACGTTCTGGAGCTGATACAGAAATGGTGTTACGTAAGATCGGTTGATATAGCTGAAAAGGGCAAAATAAATGAATGGGCATTGTTTCACCAGCCGCTTTATTTTGACTTCAATAATATGGTAAACAATAAACTTCATTTCCCGGGTATTCCTGAAAAAATATACGGTGAAGATGAAACATTAAGAAGGCGCGACGGATTTAAGCTGACTGATGAAAGATATGATAACCGCAAGGTTATGGGTGAAGTTGAATACTGCGTATTCTGCCATGAAAGAGGAAAAGATTCCTGTTCAAAAGGTATGCTTAATAAAGACGGCACGCCGAAAAAGAATCCTCTTGGCATAAAGCTTGGCGGATGTCCGCTTCATGAAAAAATATCGGAAATGCATACTTTAAAATACCAGGGCAGGTCTATTGGCGCATTGGGAATTATTATGATTGATAACCCCATGTGCCCGGGTACCGGACACCGTATCTGCAATGACTGTATGAAAGCTTGCATCTACCAGAAACAGGATCCTGTTAATATACCGCAGATAGAGACCAGGACTTTGACAGATGTTTTATATCTGCCATGGGGATTTGAAATTTATTCACTTCTTACAAGGTGGAACCCGATAAATGTACAAAGACCATATGAGCTTCCTTATAACGGTAAAAATGTTATGGTTGTCGGAATGGGTCCGGCCGGATACACACTTTCTCAGTATTTACTGAATGAAGGATTTGGTGTTGTTGGAGTTGACGGTTTAAAGATTGAGCATGTTCATCCTGATATAACCGGCGGCAGGGATAAAGACGGAAATTATGTTACTCCCAAACCTGTGTATAAATACAAAGAAATTCAGGATGAACTGGATAAACGAATATTCCTCGGTTTTGGCGGAGTTTCTGAATATGGTATTACGGTACGGTGGGATAAAAACTTCCTGAAAGTTGAATTTTTAACTCTTGCCCGCCGGAAACATTTTAAAGTATATGACGGGATAAGGTTTGGCGGAACAATTGAAATTGAAGATGCATGGCAACTAGGTATTGATCATATTGCAATTGCAACCGGAGCAGGCAAACCGACTATTGTGAAAATGAAGAGTAATCTTATCCGCGGGATAAGGAAGGCTTCGGATTTCCTTATGGCTCTTCAGCTTACCGGGGCGGCTAAAAAGGATTCACTTGCCAACTTAATGCTTCAGCTGCCTGCTGTTGTAATCGGCGGCGGTTTAACAGCAATTGATACTGCCACAGAAGCATTTGCATATTACCCGGTCCAGGTAGAAAAATTCCTCGACAGGTATGAAGCATCTGCTGCAGAATTTGGCGAAGAAAAAGTGATGAGCATGTATGATGAAGAGGAAAAAGGAATTGTAAAAACATTCCTTGAACATGGCGCAGCAGTAAGGGCAGAAAGGAAACGCGCTGCAGAAGCCGGTGAAAGCCCGAATTTTGTTCCGATGGTGAGAAGCTGGGGCGGTGTGACTTTATGCTACAGGAAAACTATTAATGACTCACCGGCTTACAGGCTGAACCACGAAGAAGTTATAAAATCTCTTGAAGAAGGAATTTATTACTGGGAAAAAATGAACCCGGTGGAAGCAATACCAAATGATTACGGTGCAGTAAAGGAGATAATTTTCAGGAAACAGGGTAAAACCGATGAAGGAAAATATATCGACCTTGATGAGATGGTGATACTTCAGGCAAAAACTGTTCTGGTAGCTGCAGGCACTTCACCAAATGTTATTTATGAGCGTGAACATCCCGGAACGTTTGAGCTTGATGAATGGAAACAATTCTTTCAGACCTATAAGCTTGGCGAAAACAATGAGCTTATAAAAGCAGAAGCAAACGAAACCGGTTTCTTTACTTCCTATAATAAAGAGGGTAAGTATATTTCGGTTTACGGTGATAACCATCCGCGATATGCAGGCAATGTTGTAAAGGCAATGGCTTCAGCAAAAGACGGCTATAAGGAAGTGGTGAAAATATTCAGAGATAATGTTAAGGATGAACAGCCTGCCGGACTGGAACAAAATTATCTTGAACTTGTGAACAGGCTTGATAATGAATTTCTTGCAACAGTGGAGCAGGTTAATATTTTAACGCCTACAATTATAGAAGTTGTGCTGAAAGCGCCGCTGCAGGCTAAAAAATTCCACCCCGGACAGTTTTACAGACTGCAGAATTATGAAACAACTGCAGCTACAGTCGAAGGCTCAAAGATGATGATGGAAGGACTTGCATTAACAGGAGCATGGGTTGATAAAGAAAAAGGGCTGCTGAGCCTTATTATACTTGAAATGTGGGGAAGCTCGAGAATGTGCCGCCATCTTAAAAAAGGACAGCGTGTTGTTGTAATGGGTCCGACCGGCGAACCGACTGAAATTCCCAAAGGAGAAACGGTACTGTTAGCCGGCGGCGGACTGGGAAATGCTGTTCTGTTTTCAGTTGCCAAAGCACTGAAAGATGCAGGCAATAAAGTTATATATTTTGCAGGCTACAGGAATACCAGCGATGTATTTAAACGCGATGAAGTTGAAGAAGGAACTGACCAGGTTATCTGGTCAAATGATTTTGGCGATACAATACAGCCCCGCAGAAAACAGGACAGGTCAATTACTGCAAACATCGTCCAGGCGATGATTGCTTATGCAGAAGGAAAGCTGGAACCAAACCCCGGTGATAAACCGATGTTTGACCTGAAAAAGATAAACAGAATAATTGCCATCGGCAGTGACAGGATGATGAAGGCTGTACAGGAAGCAAGGTTCTCATCACTGAGAGATTATATAAATCCGGTGCATACAGCTATTGCGAGTATAAACTCGCCTATGCAGTGTATGATGAAGGAAGTATGCGCGCAGTGTCTGCAGAGGCATGTTGACCCTGTTACAGGCAAGGAATCATTTGTATTCACCTGCTTTAACCAGGATCAGCATATGGATAAGGTTGATTTCAATAACCTGAATATGCGCTTAAAGAACAACAGTGTGCTGGAGAAGTTAACTAAATTCTGGATGGACCATTTGTTCGCAAAAGCAAACGGCCAGTTCACTGCATAAAGAATAAAAAAACAATTTGTCATTCCTGCGAAAGCAGGTCACGAAGTGCGATTTTAAATCTTAAAGCCCGGTGCAAGCCGGGCTTTTTTAGTTTAATCCATATTCATATTTTTGTATTGGAAAGGTTAAAAAAATGGAAACCGGCTCAATTATAATGATTCTAAGCTTCGGGATACCAGTACTGATAATTATTGGTATTATCTGGTGGATTAAAAGTGATTTTAAAAAACTGAGTAAATGGGCGCAGGAATCGAAACGCCGCCAGGCACAGGCTAAGCCTGCAAAGGCTAAGATAATTTCTGTTTCCCAGGGAGTACAGGGCGGCGATATATCCAAAATGATATTTTTAACATTCGAAATTAACGACGGTTTCACAGCTCCTTATACCGCTTCAGCAGGCTGGTTTGTTGATGCCTTACATCTGAATAAAATTCAGGAAGGAAGTATTATAGATGTAAAAGTTGATGCAGATGACCCGCAGAAAATTTACCCTGCAGCTTCGTGGGCTACATATACCGAAGGGTATTCAAGTGATCTGAGTGTGGATAAGCTGAGGGGAAGATAGCTGTATTATTAAGATGAAATTGTTCACAGAGTCCCTTCAGGAGACTCTGCGGAAACGGTTTTAAATTAACTATAAAAAGAGCGTCAGACAAGTCTGACGCCTACAAAAATAATCTCACAATGATATCACTTCAGTTTTTATAATCTCTCAAATTTAGCTGTGAAATGCCTTAAGAATTCAGGCTCTTCTATTATCTTTACTCCGCGTACTTTATCTTTACCTTCGAACATTTTTTCAAACACTTCAATAACATACTCAATGTGGCTTTGAGTGTAAACACGGCGCGGAATCGCAAGCCTTACAAGCTCATTTGGCGCTGGAATGAGCTTACCTTCTTTATCGTACTTGCCGAACATCACAGAGCCTATTTCAACTGAACGTATTCCGCCTTTAATATACAGCTCACAGACCATTGCCTGCCCGGGATATTCATTTACAGGAATGTGCGGGTAAAATGCTTTAGCATCAATATAAACAGCATGACCGCCAATCGGATAAATTAAAGGCACACCCATTTTATACAGCTTTTCGCCAAGATATGCCGTACTGCGTATCCTGTACTGCAGGTATGCCGGTTCAAAAACTTCCTGCAGGCCAACAGCTATGGCTTCCATGCTTCTGCCAGAAAGTCCGCCGTAAGTTGCAAACCCTTCGGTTATAATTAACAGGTTTGTGCATTCATCAGCAAGTTTTTTATCCTTAAGCGCCAGGAATCCTCCCATGTTAACAAGTCCGTCTTTCTTAGCGCTCATAACACCGCCGTCAGCCAGAGCAAACATTTCCTGTGCTATCTGTTTATATGTTTTGTTTTCAAATCCTGCTTCGCGGTGTTTAATATAATAAGCATTTTCAGCAATCCGGCAGCAATCAATAAAATAATTTACTTTATACTTCCTGCATACTTTCTGCACCTTAACAGCATTTGCCATGCTTACAGGCTGACCCCCGCCGCTGTTGTTGGTAACGGTCAGAATTACACCGCCGATATTTTCCGGTCCGTATTTTTTTATCAGCTCTTCAAGCGCTTTTGTATCCATATTGCCTTTAAAGGGATGCTCAAGCATTGGGTGTTTTGCTTCTTCGATCGGAATATCAAAAGCCTCTGCTCCGCTGAACTCAATATTAGCCCTTGTTGTATCAAAGTGTGTGTTGCTTATGAAAACTTTTCCTTTGCCCCCAAGATGACTGTATAAAATACGTTCTGCTGCCCTGCCCTGGTGTGTTGGCAGGATATGTTCATATCCTGTAAGATCCTTAATTACTGCTTCCATACGCAGCCAGCTGCGGGATCCGGCATAGGCTTCATCGCCATCCATCATTGCAGCCCACTGGCGTGAGCTCATTGCAGATGTACCGCTGTCTGTCAGAAAATCTATTAGCACATGTTCAGATTTCAGCATAAAGGGATTGTAATGCGCTTCTTTAATATACTTAATTCGTTCTTCTTCTGTAGTAACGCTTAACGGTTCAACTTCTTTTATTTTAAACGGTTCAATTATTGTTCTAAAGCTCATTATTTCTCCGGTAAATTAATAATTACAACTACAAAATTATAAAAAATAAAAGACTTAAATTATGATTTAAGTCATAAGGAAAATGTTGAAAATATTAAAAAATTAAAGGATTGAAGCTTCTTTTAAAAACTTCACACTAATTTCATGTCCGCCGTTAAATACAAATGAATGCGGCTCTAATCCCGCATTTTTTAAAATGCTGACCTGTAAATCCGGGAAATCTTTTTTGTAATAAGGGTCTTTCGAAGCAAAAACCTGATGTATTTCGGTTTCTTTAAGATGCGGATAATTCCTGTAATCTAAATCATGCGCAAGGCTTCCGCACCAGAAAACAGCTTTGCTAACTTTTGCTTTTCCTAAGGTAATCCACCGGGCAAGAGTTGCTGCTCCCTGAGAAAAACCCAGTGCATTAATTTTTAATTTATAAAGCTCAGCATTAGGTTTTATCTCATCAAAAAATAACCTGTCAAGATAGTTCACATAATCTTTAATATCACACTCCCGGTCTTCTTTAGTCATCCATGAAGCTCCGACATCGCCAAAATCACCTTTTACATAAAGCCTCATCAGAGCTTCAGGGGCATAAATAAAGCTGCCGGCATCAGCAAGCTCCGAAAACTGCAATATAAAGCTGCCTGCAAGCTGGCGGTGGCCATGCAGAAAGATCCAGATATCCTTTGTATTTTCGTTTAATTCACCAAGCGTATAGTATCTTGCTGTTCTTGTAACGGGTATATGGTGTTCTTTAAGCAAATTAAATAAATGAAGATTATTTTCTGAAAAATGCAATAACGAACATTATCCCGGCATAAAGCACAAATGAAAAAAACACTGCAGATAAAACATAAATGATCAGCTCAAAGCTCATAATATTATATTAATTTATTAAATTTATTTAGCAGGAAGAATTTTCCCTGCAACTTTTCCAAAACCTATCCTGTATCCTTCACCTTTACAGTACCCGTCAAAAATTATAGTGTCACCGTCATCGATGAATTTCCGCTCTTCGCCTGAAGGCAGCTTAACAGGATTTTCTCCCCGCCAGGTTAGCTCAAGCATGGAACCGTATGAATCCGGTGTTGGCCCGCTTATTGTTCCTGAACCCATCATATCTCCCGGCTTAACATTGCAGCCGTTAACAGTATGGTGAGCAAGCTGCTGGCATATATTCCAGTACATATATTTAAAGTTTGATCCTGAAATCTTAACCGGTTCTATTTGTTTTTCTGTGGTTATATACACATCAAGATTTATATCATAAGCCCAGTCACCTTTTGATTCAAGATACTCCATCGGTTTGGGATCCTGCTGGGGTCCTTTTGTCCTGAAAGGTTCAAGCGCTTCCATAGTAACAATCCAGGGTGATATTGAAGTTGCAAAGTTTTTTGCAAGAAACGGACCTAAGGGCTGGTATTCCCATGTCTGAATATCACGCGCACTCCAATCATTTACCAATACCATTCCAAAAATATGCTCATAAGTACGGTAAATAGGAATAGCCTCTCCAAGTGAATTTCCGGGACCAATAAAAAAGCCGGTTTCAAGCTCAAAATCAAGCAGTTTTGTAGGTCCAAATACCGGATTATCTGAATTTGCCGGTTTAGTTTGTCCTTTGGGTCTGGTTATATTTGTTCCGCTTACAATAATAGAGCTTGCCCTGCCATGATAACCGATCGGTATATGAAGCCAATTAGGCATTAGAGCATTATCTTTTCCGCGGAACATTATACCAACATTGGTTGCATGTTCGCGTGATGAGTAAAAATCGGTATAATCACCTATTTCTGCAGGCAGGCACATAACTACATCATTTACAGGAATAAGGGATATTTTCTGAAGATCCTTATCATCACGAAATACCGGGTTATTTTCACTTAACACCGATTGCAGAACAGTTCTAACCTGTTTCCAGGCATCTCGTCCAAGAGCCATAAATGAATTAAGGCTGGGCAATGAAAAAATTTTTTTATCCCCCAGCAGTGTTTTCCTGAAGTATCCTTTTTCTTCAAGCACACTCAGGTCTAATACATAATCGCCTATAGCCGTTCCGCAGACCGGCTGGCTGCCCACTTTAAGCTTAAATACACCGTAGGGCAGATTTTGTATCGGAAAATCAGAATCAGGCTTTACATCAATAAAAGATTTCATTTATAGTTTAAGATGATATTTAAAATTAAAATAACTCCATTGTTTTCAGGTCATCAACCGGCTCATTAAAGCTGCAGCTCCCGTAAGAAAGCATGAATTTTTCGCGGGCAGATATGATTTCAGAATTGGTGATTTCTGTATCATTCCAGATAAAACCGTTTTCATTAAAAATAAATTCATACGGGTCTTCATCAGTAAGTACTTCGATAATTTCTGATTCATCAAGTCCGCTTGTATAAGCAAGTATTCCTGCAGCAAATACATTCATAAATCCGTGCATAACAGAATTTACCTCATTATTAAAATGCCTGATTGGGTGATGAAGTCCTGCAGTACATTTCATCGGTACATTAAATTCGCAGCAGGTCATAATAGCAAAAGCTATTACCTCCGGTTTGGGAAATGCAGAAGGTTCGATACCGCCTGTTCTAAGCTTATAACCGCAGCTTTTTTTAATACTGGCTATAGTTTCCACTGTCCTGATAATTTCCTGTTCATAATTTTCTGTCAGGTTAACTTCAAAGAATACCGGAATTTCTTTACCCATTACTGCTTCAATTTTAACGGATATCAAAAGCATAAGATCAAGCAGTTCATCATTATTTTCATTTCTGAAAATTTCTGAAGGTAGCCTCACTTCAAATGCATCAAAAGATACAGAATTCCTGAAAGATGAGAAGAAATTACCAGCAAGCTCAAGGTCTTCTTCAAAATTTTTTCTTAATTCTGTAATGCTGTTTCCGCCTGAACCAAGCACAGAAAGAGAAACTTTGTCATCTATAGTCATATTTTCAAGAAGTTCCCCGAGAGAAAATAGCTTTTTTGCAGGAATGATAAATTTTCCGAGCATCCATTTATATTCACCCTGCATATAAAAAATATGGTTATGAAATGCCTGGGCTAGCTCTAAACTTGCAGGCGGAAAAAGTCCGGCATAATCGATTATACCGGCAGTAAAATTCCTTAAACTTTTAACCGGTTTTATATGATTGGTTGACATTTCGTGATTATTGATACAAAAGTATCTGATAATATACTGTTATAAATATAAAATATTTTCAAACATAACCAATTATCATAATAAATGAAATTGAGTAAACAATCAGTTAATGACAGCAATTGAAAATGTATTTTAAAAATACAAATTCAAAAGAAATATTATAAAAGATATTTTTTTCTAGGTATAGGTTTTGAGTGTTTTATTTTTCACAGGATTAGTATATTTTTATCTCAGTAAAAACTTCATAAAATTTTATTGCTGGATCTGATTAATTATGAAAGGTAAATATATCTATCACCCGGTTAAAAATTTTGGGATAAAATCTTTTAGAATTAAAATATTATTAATATTTATATTAGTATTAAATACCGGTTTAATTTACCCACAGCATCAAATACCCCGGATATCAATTACTATAGATGATCCGACAGCAGATTCTGCTGATGTGTTAAGCTGGCATCAGAAAAACGGGAAATTGCTGAAAACGCTGCAAAAATATAATATTAAGGCGGCTTTGTTTGTATGCGGAAAAAGAATTAACAGTATAGATGGTTTTAAGCTGCTTGATGAATGGAATAACAGCGGACATATGATCTGCAATCATTCGTATTCACACAGCTACTTTCATTCAAAAAAAATTAATGCTGAAATTTTTAAAAATGATTTTCTGAAATGTGATTCAATTATAAAAAAATACTCAGGATATACAAAATTATTCCGGTTTCCATATTTAAAAGAAGGTGATACAAAAGAAAAACGTGATGAATTCAGGCAATTTTTATTTAACACTGGTTACAGAAACGGGTCTGTAACAATTGATGCTTCTGATTGGTATGTTAGCTCCAGAATGTGTGATACTTTAAACATTAACAAAGATTTTGATATCACCCCATTTAAGCAATATTACATCGAACATATTTATAGCAGGGCATTATTTTATGATTCACTTGCATTTCAGTTAACAGGCAGAAAAATCAACCATACATTACTGCTTCATTATAATGTGTTAAATGCTATGTTCCTCGATGACCTTATTGTGCATTTCATATCAAAAGGATGGGAAATTATAAATGCTGATGATGCATTCAGTGATGAAATTTTCAGCAGTCAGCCTGATATCCTGCCTGCAGGCGAAAGCCTGGTATGGGCACTGGCAAAAGAAACCGGAAAATTTGATAATATTTTAAGATACCCCGGCGAAGATAGTTTTTATGAAGAAACGGGACTGAATGAGGTCCTGTTCAATTATTATTCTAAAAAAAACATTAATAACAGCAGATAAAAATAATAATGGCAGATAAAAGCAGGATAACAAAAAAATATTCTAACGGCGAAATTACCATAGTATGGAAACCTTATCTTTGCATTCATTCCCAAAAATGTTTTACAGGGCTGCCTGAGGTATTTGATCCTGCAAAACGCCCCTGGATCAATGCATCAGGTGCCGAAACAAAAAAAATAATCAGCCAGGTCGAACAATGTCCCTCTAAAGCTTTAAGTTTTTTTAAGAATTCCGAAGGTGAAAATCAGTTTTCCGGAGACTCTGAAACTGAAACAGTTATTGAAGCAAAACCAAACGGACCGCTTTTTGTTTATGGAAATATTTTAATCAAAAAACCTGACGGTTCGGAAGAAGACCGGAAAAATGTAACTGTTTTCTGCCGGTGCGGCAATTCTAATAATAAACCGTTCTGCGATGGTTCTCATTTAAAAGCAGGATTTAAAGGATAGATCTATGTATTCTTATAATACACTTTCAGAAGCACTTAACGACCTAGTGAACAGAGGTTATACACACAATTTTAATATTGAGCGTGATTGTATTATATGCAAAAATATTGAACTGAAGCTGAATCCCGATGATTTTGTAATTTCTGAATATTACAGATTTGAAGGAGAGTCAAATCCCGATGATTCGGAGATTGTTTATGCAATTACATCAAATAACGGGATCAAAGGAACACTTGTAAATGCATACGGTATTTACAGCGATGAAATATCTGATGAGCTGATAAGTAAGCTAAAAATTGAAAATTCTAAATAGCTGTTAATATAGATTTTAAAATTGATATTCCGTATTTTTGCAATTATTAAGAAGCAAAACTGAAACCTTTACCCTTACATTTGTATCTAAATTAACTATATATTTGCATTCATCCATTTTTGTAATTTAAAGTTACATTTACCAATTCCATGAAATATAAAATATTCTTTATTTCAGTCCTCTCAATTCTCATTTTTTCATCTGATTTATTTACACAAAATACCACAGGAACAATTGAAGGGATTGTTCTGGATAAAAACAATGGCACACCTATTGAATCTGCAGATGTTACTCTTCTGAATGCAGCTGATTCTTCCGTATATAAAGGCTCAACTACCGGCAAAGACGGTAAATTTAAATTTCAGGAAATTCCTTACGGAAAGTATTCACTGCGTTCAAACTTTGTTGGCTACAGCACTGTAAATGTTAAAGGAATTATATTAAATTCTGCAAACAATAAAATTGTTTTAGATCCTGTAAAGTTAAGTTCAGGCTCTGTAACTACCGAAGAAATTGTAGTTGAAACAGAAAAAAGTGCAATCCAGTTTGAAGGTGATAAAAAAGTATTTAATGTTTCCCAAAATCCTATGAACCAAAGCGGTTCATTGATTGAGCTGCTTAAAAATATTCCCTCTGTTTCAGTTGATGCGGACGGTAATGTAAGCCTCAGGGGAAATACAAATGTAAAAATAACTGTTGACGGCAGACCATTCGGTCTTGACGGGCAGAACCGCTCTCAGCTTCTTGAACAGATCCCTGCAAACCAGATAGAAAGTGTTGAGCTGGTTACAAATCCGTCATCTAAATATGAAGCTGAAGGAGTATCCGGCATAATTAATATTGTTACAAAAAAAACAAAAGTATTCGGGTATAACGGGAACCTGTCACTGAATGCAGGCTCCAGGGATAAATATAACGGTTCATTAAACCTAAACCTGAAAAATAACAACACACAATTCTTTACAAATTACAGTTACAGTTTAAACAATTTTATTATAACAGGCGGTACTAACCGCACAAATAATCTAAGTACAACAGAAAACCTCTTCACGCAGATATATGACGGAAATTCAAGGATAAAATCACATTTTGTCAAAGGCGGGCTGGATTATTTTATAAACCAGCAGAATACCCTGGGATTTTCAGTAACATATCAGAATTCTGAACGAAGCCGGGGCGAATTAACGGATTCCCGTTCATTTGATATTAATAATTTGCTGACTTCATCCACCCTGATAGACTATAACTTATCTGCAAAAAACAATACATTTGATCTTGCGGTAAATCATATTTTCAAATTTAAAAATCCGAAGCAAACACTTACAACCGATGCAATTTATTCACAGAATAATAATGAAGATAACGGGTTTACCCGGGAAAATTATTTATCACCTACCGGACAAAACCCGGGACAAATAATGGAATACAGCAGCATAAAGGATAAAGACTTTTCTATACAAACAGATTATATCCATCCATTCACAGAAAATACAAAAGTTGAAGCAGGCTATAAAATAAGGCTGAGAGATAAGAAAAACGATTATTCAAACCGGTACTTTGACTATACAACTAACCAGTATGAAACAAATTCAAACCTGACCAATAACTTTGAATACAGGGATATAGTAAGCGCAGCTTACATACAGTTTTCCAGCACAGAAGGAATATTCAGTTACACTGCAGGCACAAGGGTTGAACATACCGGCACCAAAAGCCTGCTTGTAATGAATAATTCCGAGACAAAAAAAAGCTATGTTGACCTGTTCCCTTCTGCAAATATATCTGCAAAGCTCAGCAAATCAACTGAAATGCAGGTAAGCTACAGCAGGAGGATTAGAAGGCCGGGAATGTGGGAATTGAATCCTTTTGTTAATGCATCTGATCCTAACAATTATTTTTCCGGAAACCCGGGTTTAAAGCCTGAATATACTGATTCATACGAATTAAGCCTTATCCAGTTTTTACCGGGCACAAGCTTAACTCCTTCACTTTTCTACCGGCATACAAAAGATCTGATTTCCAGGACCAGGGTTTATATTGACAGCAACACAACATTAACATCTTTTGCAAACTACAATACATCAAAATCATACGGGGCTGAACTTATATTCAATTCTCAGCCTGTATCTTTCTGGAACCTGAACGGCAGTATAAGTTATTACAAAACAGAAATTGATGCTTCAAATATTTCCTCTGCTTACGTAAACGAAGGCAGCACCTGGAGCGGCAGGATTTCTTCATCATTATATCTTCCTCTGCAGTTCAGCCTACAGTTAAATTATTTTTATTCCGGTGATATACTCGCAGCGCAGGCTACTGTTGAGCCTTTCAGCTCGTTTGATGCATCTCTTAAAAAAGAGCTGTTTGGCGGAAGGCTTACCACAACATTAAGAGTAAGCGATGTTTTCAATACTCTTAAATTCAAAGTTAATATCAACAATGATGTGTCATACAGGGAACAGTTTGAAAGAAAAAGAGATACCCGGGTCATTACATTCGGACTTTCTTATAAATTCGGCGAAGCAGATAAAAACCAGCAAAGAAGAAGAAGAGACAGCAACCGCGAAAACCAGGGCAATGACGGATTTGGTTTTTAAACAGCATTAAGCTTAAATAAATATTTTCAAAAGTTTTTTAATGCCGCAATTATTGCGGCATTTTTATTTCATTACAAATTAAACAATAAGCATTATTTTTGCAGCAATGAAGACTTTGATAATATCACCTGATGAAGCTAGGTATCTTGCTTTAATAAACCAGGGACTTGATAATTACAGGCAGCACAAAACAAAAAAAGATCTGCTTAATATTATTACAAAGCTTGGTTATGTTCAGATAGACACGATCTCTATTATTGAACGGGCTCACAAACATATATTATGGACAAGATTTCCGGGGTACAGAAATGATATGCTTGATGAGCTTATTGATAAAGATAAAAAAGTATTTGAGTTCTGGGACCACGCTGCCGCCTATTTGCCTATGAAGTTTTACAGGTTTTCTTTACCAAGGAAAAAAATGTATGCTGAAAAATATAAAACATGGGAAAAAAAGAACAAAAAACTGCTGAAATATATTCTTGAACGAATTAGTGCTGAAGGACCGCTGCAATCAAGGGATTTTGATGATCCCAAAAAGCGCGGGTTGTGGTGGGACTGGAAACCTGCAAAGGAGGGGCTTGAATTCCTTTTTCATACCGGCAGGTTAATAGCCAGAGCAAGAAAAAATTTTCAGAAAGTATATGACCTGCCTGAAAGATTTCTGACCGCCGCTGTAAATAAAGAAATGCCCACATACGAAGAACTTGCAGAACATTTGATAATGAAATCAATTACTTCAGGCGGAATTACAGCAGAAAATGAGTTTACCTACCTGAGGTATCATAACCGGAACATAACAAAAAAAGTACTGATTGATTTAACAGAAAATAGTAAAATAATCCCTGTAAAGATCAGCAATGATGAAAAAACTATATATTACTCAACCACAAAAATTTTAAATAAATTAAATAACGCCTTTAAATTCAGCAATGATGTATATATATTATCTCCTTTCGATAACCTTGTAATTCAGCGGGGAAGGCTGAAAAAAATATTCGGGTATGATTATGTGATTGAATGTTATTTGCCTGCTCATAAAAGGAAATTCGGTTATTTCTGTTTGCCGGTTTTGTACGGTGATAAGATCGCCGGAAAAATTGATGCCAGGGCAGACAGGAAAACCGGCGAGCTTACTGTGATAAATGAATTCTGGGAAACAGGGGTTAAGACTAATAAAGATTTCAGAAATATATACTTAAATAAGTTAAATGAACTGGCACTTTTTACCGGCTGTTATATTGTAAAATATAACAGTAAATAACAATATTTACCCTTTTATACTTAATTTTACATAATTTTACAGTTATTTGAATCATTAAAGGATATATTTGTGTTAGAATAAAAGAATATATTAAAAGAGAATTTTATGAAATTTATAAAATATACTGTATTGAGAATTTATCTTATAATTGTAATCTTTCTGTTACTTGGCGCATTATCCGGAATACTTCAGGCACAGGATAATACCGGTAACATTTATGGATCTGTTACTGATAAATCAAGCGGTGCCCCGGTAGAAGGTGCAGATATTACATTAAACAGGATTAAAGATTCATCATTAGTTAAAGGAACTCAAACTGATGCTTCCGGAAAATTTATACTTAAAGATGTCCCTTTCGGCAGATATTATATTAAGGCTAATTTAGTTGGTTACAATACCTCAGTAATAAGCGGGGTAAATATTAACCCAAACATCGTAACAGTTAACCTGGATCCAATAAATCTTTCAATCGGGAATACTACAACTGATGAAATTATTGTAGAAAGTGAAAAAAGCCAGATAGAATTCAGACCTGATAAAAAAGTTTTCAATATAGGGAAAAATATAACAACACAGGGAAGCAGCGTAATTGATCTGTTAAAGGAAATTCCTTCAGTAACGGTTGACCAGGATAATAATATCAGTCTCCGTGGTTCAGAAGGGGTAAAAATAATGTTAGACGGCAGACCTTCCGGTCTTGACGGCACAAACCGGGGTGATATGCTTGCACAGATTCCTGCAACACAGGTTGAAAGCATTGAGCTTATAACAAATCCTTCGGCTAAATATGAAGCAGAAGGTTCATCCGGTATTATCAATATAGTTTTAAAGAAGACTGAAAATACAGGACTGGGTTATAACGGAACACTTGGTTTAAATTTTGGAACAGGTGATAAATATAACGGACAGATGAGCTTTACGCTGAAGAATAAAAAATTCAATCTTTTCGGAAGTTATGGGTACAACTCTAACCAGATGAAATCAGGCGGTTTGAACGAAAGGTATAATTACATCAATTCAGAATCATATTTTACTAAAGAAACCAGCTCAGGAAAAAGAAGAATGCAGGGGCATATGCTGAAGCTTGGACTTGATTTATATCTTAACCAGATGAATACTTTGGGATTTTCGGTTAACTACAGGAATTCAAAAAGAAGCAGGAATGATATTGCCAATGACCTGGTTTACGGGCAGGATGGTGCTATAACGTCACAGTTCTATAATACAACATTTTCTGATGATAAAGGAAATAACATTGATCTGGCGCTGAATTATATGCTGAAATTTAAGACCCCGCAGCAGGTATTTACAGCAGATATTTCATATTCATCAGATATAGATGATGATTTCACAAATACATTTGAAACATACATAACCCCAATAGTACCTGAACCTGAAAACAGGAATGAAACAACAAAAGAAAATGATAAAGCGTTGATAGGTGAGCTTAACTATACACATCCTTTCAGCAAAGATGCAAAACTTGAAACAGGCTACAGGGGAAGTTATAAAAAACGAGATATTGATTTTATTTCTGAACTTTTTGATTATACAGCAAATAGTTATATAATAGATAATAATACTTCAAATAATTTCATTTACAAAGAACAGATACATGCACTTTATGCAATTTATACCAATAAAATTGGTGATTTCGGTTTTTCTCTTGGTACAAGGGTAGAGCAGACAATTATTAATGGCGAGCTTAGAAACAACAACCAAACCTTTGAGAAAAGCTACATAGATTTGTTTCCAAGTGTAAGCGTTTCACAAAAGCTTAGTAAAACCAGCGAACTACAGCTAAGTTATTCCAGAAGAGTAAACAGACCCAGGTTCAGACAGCTTAACCCGTTTGCATCGATTTCTATGATGGGTGGAACAAACAATTTAATGCAGGGTAATCCTGAACTTAATCCTGAATTTACAAATTCATTTGAATTAAGTTATATACATTATTTTCCGTTTGCAACTGTAACGCCGGTTTTATTTTTCAGGCAAACTACAGACGAAATTGCAAGGACAAGATCATTGATTGACAGTATAACTACATTAACCACATTTGTAAACTATAATAAGTCAAAATCATACGGCGGTGAGCTTATTTTAAATACTCAGCCTGTAAAATTCTGGACCCTTAACGGAACATTCAGTTATTATAAAACCGAAGTTGATGCTACAAATATCGGAAGCGGGCTTATAAACAGCAGTTATGTATGGTCAACAAGAGCAAGCTCTACATTTACATTACCGGCTGATCTCAGCCTTCAGCTTTCATATTTTCACAGAGGTAAAAATGTAACTGCACAGGGTTCATTTGACCCGTTTTCTATGTTTGATGCTGCATTAAAAAAAGATTTCTTTGATAAAAGATTAAGCCTAACCTTCAGGGTAAGTGATGTATTTGAAACAGCAAAATTTAAAGCTAATATTACCGGTACCGGATTCAGTGAAACTTTCGAAAGAACTCATGATCAGCGTAATTTTTTCCTGAATTTAAGTTACAGGTTCGGGCAGCCTGAAAAAAAAGGAATGGATAAAGGAAAGAAAAGAAATAATGATAACAACAATGATGCTGACGACGGAATGGATTTTTAAAAACACGGTTTAAAGTATTTAAAGCTGCTTAATTTTTTTAAGCAGCTTTTTTTTATCTTTAATTCAAGAATATAAAAATATAAATCTCATATTTTTTTATGATTTTTCTCTGTCACTGAAATTTGTATTTTAATAACGCTGAAATAAAGCTATTTTGCAGTGTTTCGAATAATATATAACAATTCATTTATGAAAGCAGGATTAATATGAATCTTCTTGAATTGATCTACAATAAGCCGGAACTGATAATCAATGATTCAACAAGCAACCTTATGAGGGTCAACTTACCTCACTACAACAAATTCAGAAAAGAAGATATTGAAAAGAACTTTTCCAACCTCTTGCTCGCATTCACAAAATGTATCGAAAACAATTCGGCAGATGAAATGATAAGCTACATGGATCTTATTCTGAACGAAAGGTTTGCAAAAGGTTTTCAAATTGAAGAAGTAGAAATTGCTTTAAATATATTCGAAGAATCGATCTGGAAGAATATATACAAGAACGTTGATGAAGATAAACAATATTCAGCTATGAAGCTTGCATTATGTATATTAAGCAAAGCAAAAGAAGAGCTTTTGAATGATTACGCAATGATGAGCAAGTGTTAACAAAAAATTTATCAGTACGGCAAAAAAGGCTGCTATATTAAGCAGCCTTTCTTTTTTTAATAAAATCCGGAATTCATTATTTAATCCATTTCATTAATCATAACATTAGTTTATTTTTGCAGTCAATTGCAAACTAAATTAAATATATGAATCATTTTTATATCAAAGATAACCGTCTGTATGCAGAAAATTTCCTGGTAGAAGGTCTTGCAAAGGAATTCGGAACACCGTTGTATATTTACAGCAAGAACCAGATATTAAGGAACTACAGGGAAATAAACCAGCCGCTGGTTAACAGCAAGCTGGATTTCATAAATTGTTATGCAATTAAGGCAAATTCCAATCCGGAAATACTTAAGCTTCTGGCAGAAGAAGGCGCAGGGGCTGAAATAGCTTCCGGAGGCGAGCTTTACCTTGCATTAAAATTCGGTTACCTGAGAAATAAAATAACTTTTACCGGTGTTGGCAAGACCGATGAAGAAATAGAATATGCACTTCGTGAAAATATTTTCAACTTTACAGTTGAATCACTTCAGGAAATTAAGGTAATTTCTGAAATTGCACACAGGCTTGGTGTTATTGCCAGAATATCCATCAGGGTTAATCCGGATATTGATGCTAAAACTCACCCCTATATAACCACGGGAATGAAAGAAAATAAGTTTGGTATAGACAGCAAAGATATTTTGGATGTATTTAAAACTGCCAACAGCCTTCCCAATATTGATGTAATAGGGCTACATTCGCATATCGGCTCACAGATAACAGAGGTAAATCCGTATATCGAAGCAGTAAAATATCTCGGTGATCTGATAACATCTGTAGAAAAGCTTGGAATAAACATCCGTTACCTTAACTTCGGCGGAGGTTTCGGAGTTCAGTACAAAAATATTTTAACTCACAGGTATATTCCAACAGAGCCTGATGAAACTGACCGGTATTCACCTTTAGGCGAGCATGTTGAATCTGTGATAAAACTGCTTTCAGGCTACAATAAAAAACTGATAATCGAACCCGGCAGATCGCTGGTTGCCAATGCAGGAATACTAGCCGGAAAAGTATTATATACTAAGCAGGGAGAGCTAAAAAAATTCATTATTACCGATACCGGCATGAATGACCTGATGAGGCCATGCCTGTACCAGGCATACCACCAGGTGGTACCGCTAAATTTAAAAGATACAGGGTTTGAAACTGTTGATATTGTAGGCCCTGTTTGCGAAACATCAGATTTTCTGGCAGCTAAACGAAGCATACAGAAAATGGAGCGAGGCGACAGGTTTGCAGTAATGACTACTGGCGCATATGGTTACTCGCTTTCATCCAACTATAATGCAAGGCTTAGACCTGCTGAAGTGCTTGTTGACGGGGATAAGTATTATCTTATCCGTGAAAGAGAAAAAGTTGAAGAATTACATTATTAATTAAATCCTTAGCTAAATGAGATCAGGCGAAGGAAAATATAAAGAGAACAAATTGAATTCTTTCGCAGCTATTATTTTCAGAATATTTCTGTTTGCAGTTATTCCGTCAGCAATATACACTCAGGATATTACCTTGGAATATATATTCAGGGATACCAACATTGTTAATCCTCGCCCTTCATTAAAATTCATCAGTCCTTTATCGCAAAAAATCTATTATTACGCCGATGAGGATTATAACGGCTCGCTTAGCCTGTTTGATATGAATTATGAAACAGGCGATGTCTTTAAATATTCCGATACAGGCGAAGCTGCATCAGAGTTCAGAATCCTTGAAAACGGAGATGCTTTGAATGTTATAAGCGGTGATGTATATATTTCCAAAAACTTCACATCAACCAGGACAAACAGCAGGGATATCAGGATAACTGAAACCGATGAATATGAATATTCACCCGAAATTAGGGGCAATTATATTTTTTACAGAAGGAAAGGTAATTATTACCTTCGTAAATTTGACAGCCTGGGGGTTAAAGGAAAAGAATTCAGGATAACAGGTGATGAATCTGATTCCGTTTCATACCAGATAGTCGATAAGACAGGTAATTACAAATATGAACCAGGCATTGAACTGAGATTATTTATTATTAAGTATAATAATAACTCCAAGAAAAAACTAGTTTTCCCTGATTACAACGATAAGTTTGTAAAGGCAGAAACTCAAAAGCGTGGTTTATCGAATGTTCAGCATTTTGAATATATTATCCGCTCTGCCGGAAAAGATTCACTTTATTCGGTGATTAAAGAAATTCAGTTTCCGGTGAATGAAAGATACTCTGTTTCATATGCGGGTTATTCACCAAACGGCAAAGAGCTTGTAATTGATGCTGAAAACATGACAAGAAATGAACGCAGGATTTTCATTTATAATGCGGCCAGCGGAAATATTAATGAAATTTATTCCGAAACATACGACGGCTGGTTTGAAAGACATAATAATTATACTGTATTTGCTGATACTTCAAAATTAATTTTTGAATCTGAAATATCTGGATATAATAATTTATATACTTTAAATACCGATGGCACAGAATTTACAAAAATTGCAGGCGGCGATTATTTAATCCAGTATTCAGTATACAATAGCAGCAATAAAACAGTTTATTTTACTGCAAATCCGGATAAGCCCTATACTTATAATTTATTTTCTGTTGAGCTTACTGGCGGCAAAGTATCACAGCTTACCGATACTGACGGCGAACCTGATAATTTAAAATTATCGCCTGACGGCAGGAACTTATTTTATGAAAACTCTTATATAACCAGACCTTCAGAATTATTTGTGATGAACCTTGAAACTTATCAGGTTAAACAGCTTACAAATACTTCTTCTCCTGAATTTTTAAATACAGACTGGGTATTGCCGGAATTGATCACTTTCAATAATGATGAAGACGGCCAGAAAATATACGGGTTTGTATATAAACCGCGTGATTTTGATCCGGGGAAAAAATACCCGCTGATATGTTTTGTACATGGTGCAGGTTACCTTCAGAATATCACATTCGGATTTTCTCCCTACCGTGATAATTTTATGGTTAATACTTACCTTACACAAAAAGGATTTATTGTTATGGATCTTGACTTCCGCGGCAGCCGCGGGTACGGCAGGGATTTCAGGAACAAAACATTCAGAAATCTCGGTTACTGGGAAGTATCTGATTACATCAGCGGGATAAATTACCTGGATTCAAAAGGTTATATTGACCGGGAAAATATTGGTATTTACGGCGGAAGCTATGGCGGTTTTACTACATTAATGGCTATGTTCCGCCATCCTGAGCTTTTTAAAGCCGGGGCTGCGCTTCGCGCTGTATCTAACTGGAAAAATTATTTTAACGGCAACCGGTGGTACACACTTGCCAGGCTGGGTGACCTTGACAGCGCAGGAATTGAACAATACTATGATATATCTTCACCCATAACATACGCTGAAAACCTACAGGGACACCTGCTTATGACGCACGGGATGCTGGATGATAATGTATTTTTTCAGGATATGGTCCAGCTAACGCAAAAACTTATTGATAATAAAAAGGATTTTGAGATAATGATCTACCCAAAGGAAGCCCACAACTTTTACAGGCAGACAAGCTGGCTTGATCAGTATAAACGCATCACCCGGTGGTTTGAGAAGTATTTGAAGTAAATCTACACCTCTTAGATATTAAGGATTATAAGATCAAACCATTAATAAATTCTAATAATAATTTCCCCTTTATTTGTTTCAATTAACCATAATTTTCTTTAAATTTAGCCAGATTAAACAGGAATTATATATTTAAAATGAGCATAAAGGTAATAACAAAATTTCCCGATATCAACAATTTCACCTATAATTACAGGCAGTGGAACCGCCAGTTTATAGAGCAGAATATTATTTTAAACGGGAAATTTTCGTACCTTTATTATCCTGAGCACTGGACTACTCTTTCTCTTAAATTTGCGTTCGGAGGCAGTGAGCAGTATATCATGGGCAACATGAAATACGGCGTTCAGGATAACCTGTACCTCATTCTCAACAGGGATACATTATACCAAAGCCTGATTGATTCCGATAAACCGGTCGAATCTTTAACACTCAACTTCACTGCTAAGTTTGCTGAAGATATTTTTTATTCATCATTCAATAATGATGAATTTCTGCTGGATTTCCCCGAAGTAAGAGATAGATATCCGGTTAATTTTTTTCAGAAACTTTATAAAACAGATAGCGAGATAAATACTTATATTCATAATATCAGACTTGCTGTAAAAAACAATAATTACGAAACAGAATATCTTAATGAAATTCTGCACAATATTCTTGAGCACACTTTCCGAACACAGCTTACAGCATCCAGAAAAGCCGATGAACTGAAATCAGTAAAACGATCAACACGCTTAGAGCTTTTCAACAGGCTGAATAAAGCTAAGGATTACATCGAATCAAATTACCACGAAGCTATAGATCTTGATATGCTTTCAAAAGTATCATCACTTTGCCCGCATCATTTCCTTCGGAAATTCAAATCCTATACTGGTAAATCTCCTTACCGGTATTTAAAAACCGTCAGGCTTGAAAAAGCCAGAATAATGCTGGAATCCACAAATTCATCCATAACTGAAATTTGTATGAATTGCGGTTATGAATCACTAAGTTCTTTCAGCTTTTTATTTAAAAACACATACAAAATTTCACCTGAAAACTACAGAAAAGCCCATAATAAAAAAGTCAATTTTCAAATAATGTGAGAATTACCCTGTCTTTATATTTGTAAAAATTTATAAGGAGGTCTTTTTGCGTTATTTTTCTGGTTTTTTGTGCCTTTCAATGGTTTTAATTTCAAGTTTATTTTTTACAGCAGCACTTTCGTCACAATTTTTTGTGAAAGTAACCGATCCTTCAAACCCGATCGTTGCTGAGCCAACTGCAGGCAATTACATTGGTTCAAGCTGGGTTGATATTGATAATGATGAGCTTCCCGACCTTTATTTCTCAAGGAAAGATATTTTCAAAAATCTGGGTAACGGAAATTTTGTTAAGCTGGTCAACTCTATACCCGCGCAGGGTATAGTACTTGGCAATTCATGGGCAGATTATGATAACGACGGCGATATCGATCTTTTTGTTGTATCAACAGCCCAATTGCAGGCAAATTCTCATCTGTACAGAAATGAAAATAACGGCACTTTTACAAAAATTACAACGGGTGATATCGGTGACTCTGTCAGCAATACAGGCTGGGGCTGTGTATGGGGTGATATCAATAATGATACATATGCGGACCTGCTTATTGTTGCTGCTTCAGGTTTTGGTGGTGTAAATCACCCAAACAGACTGTTCTTAAATAACGGGAACGGAACTTTTATAAGAATAGATTCAACAAATGTAACAGATTCCATAGATGCTTTTACTGTACCAATGTTCAGTGATTATGACCAGGATGGTGATATTGATATATTCATTGGTACGGGTCCGGCTAACAACATAGGAAGCTTCGATTATCTATTCAGGAATTACCTAAAAGAACAGAATGTTCCGTATTACTTCCACAGGATAGATACAGGAATAATTGCAACTGATATAGTTGACGGACAGAACTGGAACTGGATAGATATTGATAATGACGGGGACCTGGATGCATTCCTTACAAATTATTCAACAAATATTAGAAACAGGCTTTACAGGTGTGAAGGAAACAGGTATTATGTAAAAATGACACAGGCAGATGTTGGTACAATTGTCAGTGATGCGGGTGCATGGCTAGGCAATTCCTGGGGTGATTTTGATAATGACGGTGATATTGACTGCTTCATAACCAATGATGCAGGTTTCAGCCGTTATTACAGCAATAACGGCAGCGGTTTTTTTACACGGATTGATACTCTGGCTGTAAATATTAACGGTCAGACTTACGGAACGACCATAGGTGATTATGACGGCGACGGCGACCTTGATATGTTTATTGCCGGAACCAATATTACAAAAGGACTTTACAGAAATGAAACTGCAAACGGGAATAAATGGATCAATCTCAGATGCATTGGTATGGGTCCCCAAAGCGGCATGACAAATAAATCTGCACTTGGCACAATAGTAAAAGTAAAAGCAGTAATAAACGGAACTCCAAAATGGCAGATCCGTGAAATAAATGCTCAAAACGGATTTAACTCAATGAACATGCTGAATGTGCATTTTGGGATTGGAAATGCATCTGTAATAGATTCAATGATTATAAAGTGGGGCGGCGGTTTAACGCAGGTGTTTACAAATGTTAACCCAAATAAATTTTACAAGCTGATTGAAGGGCAGGGACTGAATGAAATAGTTATCGGGATAACACAGACAGGAAATGAAATTCCCGGCAAATTTGAGTTAAAACAAAATTATCCTAATCCGTTCAACCCCGCAACCAAGATTAGTTTTTCAGTTATGCAAAAAGGTATGGTTAATATTTCAGTATATGATGTTACGGGCAGGAAAGTTCATGAGATCATTAACCGGGAGCTAAATACCGGTAATTATAATACTGATTTTTATGGCGGAAATATTTCAAGCGGTGTTTATTTTTACACAATGACTGCCGGAAATTTCAGGGAAACCAAAAAAATGGTATTGATAAAATAATTTGATGCGCCTGTTGTTAAATTAAGAGGGCTGTTTTATTTTTTTCAGCGTTAACAAATAAAACGTAATAACAGGCGCATTTTAAACTTACTAAAAATATGGAATTAATTCAGAAAATTTTTCTTGTTGTAATAATTATAATGGCGCTGTTTACTGTTGTAACTGTAACTCATTCGCAAACAAATGAATCACCATGTTCATCCAAAGAAGCTGAACAGTTCGATTTCTGGCTTGGAAGCTGGAAAGCCGAATGGAAAGATTCAGAAGGTAAATCGCAGTACGGAAGGAACCTGATAACCAAAGGATTCGGTAACTGCGTTATTGAAGAAAATTTTGCAACAGATGACGGAACATTTACCGGAAGAAGTCTTTCAGTTTATAATCCAAGGAAAAATATGTGGCAGCAAACCTGGGTTGATAATACAGGGGCATATATGGAATTTACCGGAGGAAAAGACGGAGATAACATGTATTTGCAGAGAATAGTAACTAACAAAGAAGGCAAAGAGATATTGCAGAAAATGACATTTACGGATATACAGAAAAATTCATTTACATGGAACTGGGAATCCAGCAGTGATAACGGCGGCACATGGACTCTTAACTGGCAGATATTATACAGCAGAATTAAATAAAAATCATTGTTTCTTCGGCTCTAATGCATATGCTGTAACTTCAGATTCAAAACCGCATGTTTTATGAGAAGCATCGCAGAACGGTTTTTTATTGCTTTTTCCGCAGCGGCAAAGTGTAATTATTGTTCTTCCTGCAAGATCAAATTTTGAACCGTTGGCATCAAAAAGCTCATAATCTTCTCCTTCAATTCTGTAGCTTCCGTTTTTTGTTACTGTTATTTTTGTTGGCATTATATTACCTTCCTTCAAGTATCTTCTCAACTTCTGCAAGGCTGGTTTTAGCTCTTTCCATGATCTCCCCTGCCTCTTTCATAACAGCTTTTTTATACTTTTCATCTTCTATCTGTCCCATATTTATTTCTACATTTTTTAAAGCCCCCCAGATTCCTGTTTCAAGCGATTTTGCGCCTACTGCCAGGTCGCTTGCGGAGCTTTGATTGCCCAGCTTTGCAAGCTCTATCATATACTGCCAGCATTCATCAGCAGTGCGCATAACACCTAAAGGTACATTAATAGCCTTTTTTAATCCTTCCTGCATCAGCTCTTTACGGTGTTTTTTCTGTTCAGTTGTATCTTTTGGAAGCTTCATTGCTGTCATATAATCGTTGAAAGCATTGGTATCCGCATCAATCATAGGTATTAGTTTTTTCATTCTTTCGTGCAATGGCGGAATAAGCCTTCTCATATCTGCGTCAAGCGTTTCAAACTTTTTGGTACCATAGGTCATCCATCCCATCATTGCACCAAGACCTGCCCCCATTGATGCTATCAGAGCAGATACACTTCCTCCTCCCGGGGCTGATGTTCTTGCTCCAACAAGCTCAACAAAGCTGCGTACGCTCATTGATGCAAGCGGTTCATTTGAGCCTTCGGATATCATATATTCAATTATACGTTTTTCGGGAATAAACGATGATACTGAATTAAGTCCAAGCCTTTCAACAACCAGTCTTATCTTCTGCTTTTCATCAATTATAAATAAGTTCTCTTTTTTAATATAATAATCTGCAGCCATTAACATTGCTTCAAGCGGAATAAGCCCAACCAGCTCGCTGCCGGCAGCAGCAAGATTGAGCTCCTTTGCATCTTTGACACACTCTTCAAACACAATGTGAGGCGGGGTAATTTTATAGTTATCCAGGTTAATTGATACCTGCGCCATATTGTACTCATCAACATACCAGCCGATAGCTTTAATTGCCTTCAGCCTGCCCGGTTCATTTTCTCCCCTGCCCTGCTCACGGATATTAAGCGCAATCCTGTGGGCCTGTTCTTTAGTGCCGAGGATATTAACATTATATGCTATCAGGAAAAATCTAGAGCCGGTAACCATTGCTCCGAACCTGGGATTAAATTCCTGCGGCCCAAAATCAGGTTTCCATTCAGGTTTGTATATTTTTTCTTTAAATCCTTCATACTCCCCAGCTCTTATCTGTTTTAATGCTTTACGGTCCGGATTTGATGAAGCCTCTTCATATAAATAAACGGGCAGCTTAAGTTCATCACCAACACGTTTGCCGAATTTTTTTGAGATCTCAACGCAATCTTCTGTGGTAACACCTGCAACCGGGACAAACGGGCAAACATCAACTGCACCCATTCTTGGGTGCGCACCTTTGTGTTTGGACATATCTATCAGATCATAAGCAGTTTTTGTAAACTGAAAAGCAGCTTCGATCACAGATTCCGGGTCTCCGACAAATGTAAAAACTGTCCTGTTTGTTGATTTACCCGGGTCAACATCAAGAAGGGTTACACCATCAACTGAGCGAACTGCATCAGCGCATGCATTAATGATATTTTCATCTCTTCCTTCTGAAATATTTGGAACACATTCAACTATTTTTCTCATAAATTATAGCAGTTTTAATGAATATATTCACAAAGTTAATATTTATTATTGAATGTTTAAATGTAAGGGAATTTGACTAATTTATTAAAAATTTAGGGTTTTTAAAGAAAAATCCCGTTAAAATTAACGGGATTTATCAGTATGAGGAAATGATTCAATTAACACGTTTTACAATATAACAATATATTTATTTCAAAAATTCCGGCTTAAGCTGAGAATCCGGATGCCTGATAACACAGAATTTTCCATTGGTAATTGTTACCGGACCTGAAGTTGACTGGAAAGTTCCTTCGAAAGTCCCCTTAATTTCCTCTCCAACTGCGCCGTATTCTGTAACATTGATATTAATGGTTTTAGCAGCAAATGTATTAAGCGTTTTATATGTTAATGCCCCTGACTGCCATGCAAATGATCCGGTTGTTTTGCCCGGGAATACAAGTGAAAATGAAGTAGTATCCATTGCTGCACAGGTAAGACCGGTAACACTGTCCTTTACGGAATAATATCCGATTGCAACAGCTGACTGGAGCCTGACATATTTGTTGTTATATCCGGCACCGGTTATAACAAAACTGTTTTCACACTGAACCACCCCGCTGCAATTTCTCAGGTTACCCAGATTTAATTCTACAGGTGATGATGGAGTCTGTACAACAGTATCTATTACTGTACCCGAGTATGAAGTAAACTTAAGCCTTGCCTGTTTATTTGGAGCAACATAAACCCTGAATCCACCGGTTTGTGTTGGCATTATACCCTGGTTGCGGTTATCCCAGAATACAGAAAGCGTTCCGTAAATATTGTTGCCTCTGCAATCCTTAAAAGTACCTGTTATATACGGAAAACAAGCAAGCTGGCAAAGCGGAACCTGGTAAACCTGGTTCTGCGTTAATGCCGGAATCTGCACAGGTGTGCTTGACATTCCGAAATTCTGAGTTGCTTCAACTGAAATTTCAAATTCAACTCCGGTTGGTACAGTTCTTACATAATTTCCTGCTTCATCAGTAACTGCTATAGTCTGCCCTACTTTTACAACAACACCTGGGATCGGCGTTCCCTGGCAGTCAACAACTTTTCCTTCGACCCTGGTTAAATATCCCGGGTAGTCATTATTCCAGTCAGTAAAGTGGTTAACAGTGCCAACATATTTGTTTCCCTGTTTTGTAGCAGTGCCTTCTTCACGCCATAAGCCTGTATTTTCATCAAAATACCATAGCGGAATAGTTGAAGGAGCTGATGCAACAAGTGATGCAGGAATAGTTGTAGTTATAGTTGATGGCTTTCCGCCGGTCACATTTAATTTTTCTCCTGAAGGTGATTCCATTTCTACTTTTAAAATTCCGTAAGAAAATAGAACTGCATCAGATGAATCGCTTCTTCTTGCCATCATATCGCCTCCTGCAACTGTTTCAGAGAATTTTACATCGGTTGGATCCATATATACCACAGACATATTTACCTGTCCGCTGTAAGAAGTGCCATCACTTTTTACAACAGAGCCGGGCTGGATTTCAACTTTCGACCCGTTGGAAAGATCTGCGCTGCCGCCTGTAGTTGAGTTGATGGAGTGTGTTATGGTTTTTTGCATCATTGTTATTTTTAAAACTGTAGCACCGGATTTTGGAAGCTCGCCGCGTGTTGCAGTAAAAAATCCGCTCTTTTCAGCTTTTACAAATAGCCTGTTTGCAGGAACTGTAATGTTTGTGAACATAAATTCACCGTTAGATCCGGAGGTTTTTACCTGGCCGTATGCTGTTACAGTAGCACCCTGAACCGGTTCGTTGCTTTCATTCACAACAATTCCTGAAATGGTTGTAGTTATGCTTCCTCCATTATTGTTCGGAGTATTTGGAGTAGTGATGCCATCTTCACTGCATCCATAAATTGCCAGCAGCATGATAACAAGATTCGCAAATAAAATGATTTTTAGTATTTTGTTCATTAATATATGGTTTAGTTAGTTGATTAATTTTAATGAACAAAGATAATCTTGCATGACCGATCAAAAAAAACGAAATTATCCATAAATTTAAAGCCGATGGGGTCAAAATTGGAGAAATTATGCAGAATAATTCAAATTTTAAGGTTTTTTAAGAAATCTTTAAGGACAGAATATTAAAATAGGGATCAATGATAAATAATTTTTCCGTTCTTTATTACAGTATCAGCCTGATTAATTCCAAAATGATAAAGAATATCACGGTAATTTGGTGTATCAAAAATTACCATATCAGCCTGTTTGCCTGCTTCAATGCTTCCGGTATAATGAGAAATACCAAGCGCAGCTGCAGCATTTATAGTTACTGAATTAATTACTTCCTCTACATTCATTTTAAGCAGGTGAACACCCATGCTCATAGCTAGCTGCAGGTTTTCGCTCATAGCGCTTCCCGGGTTAAAATCAGTTGCAATTGTAACCGGAATATTTTTTTCAATCATTTTTCTTGCCGGTGCATAAGGTATATCCAGAAAATATGATACTGTTGGGAGCACACAAGCAATTACTCCTGTTCCTGTCAAAATATTAATATCAGAAGGTTTCATTACTTCGAGGTGGTCAACAGAAAGAGCTCCAGAATTTACTGCTGCCTTTATTCCTCCTATTGAATAAAACTGGTTTGTATGCAGTTTTGGTACCAGACCGAATTTTTTGCCCTGCCTGAAAATTTTTATTGTTTCTGCAGGTGTAAAATAATTTTTTTCACAGAAAGCATCGATATAAGTCGCAAGGTCATTTTCAGCGATTTTGGGTATCATTTCATACAGGATCTCATCAATGTATTCTGTTTTGGTTTTATCTTTCGGGAATGCATGAGCACCTAAAAACGTTGCATAAATATCAACTGGAAGCTCCCGGTTAAGCTCATTAATCACTTCCAGCATCTTGAGTTCATTATCACTGTTTAAACCGTATCCTGATTTTGCTTCCAGGGTTGTTACACCAAAAGTGACTGAATTAATTATCCTTTTTAAAGCAAGTTCCTTAAGTTCCTTTTTTGATGCTTTCCGCACAGCTTTAACTGTACTTGCAATACCACCTCCGGCTTTTGCTATTTCTTCATAAGTGCTGCCGCTGATGCGCATAGAGTACTCATCAGCCCTGCTGCCTGCAAATACAAGGTGTGTGTGTGAATCAATAAAACCGGGAAGTACACATTTGCCCTTTGCATTAATTTTTCGGATAACAAGTTTTTTTAAATTCGCGGGAAGTGTTTTGCCAAGCCATTTTATCTTACCGTTTTCGGCATAAATGCTTGCATTTTTAAGCAGGCCAATTTCAGACTGGTATTTGCCTGCTTTGAATTTTCTGCCCCGTGTATGACAGGTTACAATCTGTGCTGCATTTTCAATTAATAATCCCATAATTACAAATATAATTTACATAATTGTTAAAAGTAACTCATTTTAAGCAATGTTAATTCCTGTAATTTTTAAAATTACAGTTAATTAATCTATTTATTTCAGTAATGATAATTAGTATATTTCCTCAATTTATGGAAACTATAAACCCGGTATATGGCACAGGTTATCTGATTCAAACCAGGATAATGCCTCCAAAACTGCAGGAAAATCTTGTGATCAGAACAGGACTGCTGGATGAAATAAATTCTTCATCCGGCAAAAAACTTATTTTGGTTACTGCTCCATCCGGATACGGAAAAAGCTCGTTAATAAATGAGTACCTTGTTTATTACAAAAAAACAGCGGCTTGGGTTCATTTAAACCGGGAATTTAAGAATTTATTCAGCCTTCTTAATTATATTACTGCATCACTTAACAGGTTGAATCCTGAGTTCGGCAGTAACTTAACAGAGCTGATCAACCTTTGTATCAAGGAAAATAAAAATTTCGCCGGGCAGGAAAATGTAATAAGCGAATTAACAGGAAGATTTATAAATGAACTTGTTTTCAGTTTCAGCAGTGATGTATTTATTGTTCTTGATGATTACCATGAACTGGATAATAATACTGAAATAAACAACTTTCTTGACGGGCTAATAAAAGAAATGCCGGATAATATTCATTTCATCATATCTTCCAGAGAAATTCCCGGACTTAACCTTGCATACTTAGGTTCCAAGCAGGAATTGAAACATTTAACATTAAATGAACTCAATTTTAACAGTGAAGAAATTAAGCTGCTGGCAAATGAAATTTATAAAAGAGAGCTCCCCGAAAGCAGTATTGAGCTGATCTATACAGTTACTGGAGGATGGGTTACTGGCATTCATCTTGTTATTCAGTCAGCTGATTTTTTTAGTAATTCCGGTATACTTAATGATGTACTTCCTAGGAATATTTACATTTATTTTGCTGAAGAAGTTTTCGGCAGGTTAAAGGATAGCCAGAGATCTTTCCTTCTTAAAACATCTCACCTTCAGGGTTTTAATGAAAATATCTGCAATAACATTCTTGATATAACTGACAGCAGAGAAATTCTTAAAAGCCTAATGGAAAAAAACATTTTTCTTGAAGAAAAAGGTGTTATAACAGAATCAGGAAGCGTGGAAACTGATTACAATTATATACAGCTTTTTAAAAATTTCCTTGTAAAAAAAGCTGCCGAAGAACTTGATAAAGAACAGCTGAAAAGCCTTATAAATAAAACCGCAGATTATTTTTTATCTGTTAAAAATTATGCTTCAGCAATAGATCAGTATATAAATGCCGGTAATTATAAAAAAGCAGCCGGACTGCTTGATAATATTTTCAGGGAATATTTTGACGGCGGCAGATTTGATAAGCTGGCAGGCTGGATAAATTCTTTGATCAATGAAAACTGCGGGAACACATGCATGTTGAACTATTACAGCGGGCTTCTTGCAAAATATCATTATGGAAATCTTGAAGATGCAATAATATTTTTTGATAAAGCTTTAAATAATCCTGTTTCCTCTGCAGATGAAGACCTGAATCTGACTATAACACTTGCAAAAATGGAAGTGCTGATAAACCAGGGCAAAACAGATGATGCGTATAATGAGCTTGAAATGCTTGAAAATAAAAGTTCAGGTGCAATAAATAAAGCAAAAATATATTATTTCATCGGTCATATTCATTTTCAGCGTAATGATAATAACAGCGCTTTAAATTATGCCAATAAAGCCCTGGATCTTTTAAATGAATCAGAAAACAATACACTGAAAGAAGATATATATAACCTCCTCGGAAATATAAATATTACCAACGGAGAGTTTATAAAAGCTATACATTATTACGAGCTAACCCAGAACACAACACAAAGCCTTCAGAAAAAACTGGTAGTAAACGGAAACCTTGCAGTTTTATACTCAAGATCTGCAAAGTTCCGGAAGGCTGAAGAAAGCCTGAACAGGACAAAAGAATTTCTGAAATTCCTGAATTCACCTATTTTTGAAATTGCGGTAAAGATGTCTGAATACACGATACTTTTTGAATCAGGGGATTATAAAAATGCATTAAAGACTGCCGAATATGTAAATAAGCAGGCATTAAAGATCAAAAATTACCTGTATATCAGCCTAAGCTACCAGTTTCTTTCTGAATGCAGTTATTACCTTAAAAACAGCGAAGCTGCAGAGAGCTATACAGCTCTTGCTCTGAAATATATAAACAGGGATACCGGTTCAGAAGCAGTATTATTTGACCTGATAGCGATTATTAACCGTTTAAACAATGAAAGCGCTGAAGGCTTTATTAAAAAACTTGAGGATGTAATTACATATCTTGAGTCAAATAATTCTAATTACGATAAAGCTATAGCATTGTACTATCTAGCAAAATGTTATTACTTATCTGGCAGTGAAGCAACCGCAGCTGAATATATAGATATTACATTTAACTTAGCCCGTGAAAAAGGCTATGAAGCATTTTTATTCAGGGAATTTATGTTTGACCCGGAATTTTTTGAATTTGCTTGTAAAACCTCCGGATTAAACAAATTTGAGTTTTTAACACCAGGCGATTCTTTAAATGAAACCGAACTGATCTCAACAGAACATAAAAAATCTGTAAATCATTTTATTGAAAACTGTTACGTTCTTAAAATGTACCTGTTTGGCGGATTAAAATTTTTATACAGAGGAAAAGAAATACCTGAAAACAAATGGATAAGAAAAAAAAGAAAGCTGATATTATGTTACCTGCTCCTGGAAAACAATAAAAGGTTAAGCAAGGACAGGATTGTTGATATATTCTTTCCGGATACTCCACTGGAAAGTATTGACAATACTTTTCACCAGGCAGTATCCAATATCCGTTCTGCGTTAAAAAGTGAACCCGTTAGCAAAACCAAATCCAGTAAAAAAGAATCCGGTTCAGTGGATGATATTCTGATATACGAAGATAAAACATTATCAATAAGCAAACCGGGAGAGTGTTATACAGACCTTAATGATTTTAATACAGCAGTTAAACAGGCTAATTTAACTGATAACGATAAAGAAAAAATAAAATATCTTAAAAAAGCTGCTGAACTTTATTCCGGAAATGTGCTTGAAGGTTATTATGAATCATGGTGCGAAGAACTGCGGGAGCAGTACAGGGAAAAATTCATTAGTGCCGTAGAACAGCTGATTAGTCTGCTGCAGGAAAGCGGGTTAAATAATGATTTAATTCTGTACACAGAAAAACTTCTGCAATATGATAAATTCAATTTGATTGCATTTAAAGTGTTAATTAAACATTACATAAATACCGGCAGCAAAGCCAAGGCTTCTAAGGCTTACGAAAAATTCAAAAAAGATTATTTTACATCATTTGATGAAAACCTCCCTGAAAAATCCGCTAATGAAATTGAAGATTTATTGAAATAGACCAAAAAAAATTAATCACAAAACCCTTAAAAATTTAATAAAATTAAAGAAAATCGTTTTTTTTTCAACTCAACATCTGCTGATAAGGTTTCCGCTAAGGTAACTGAAAGGTTAAAATTTAACTTTGTAACAGGTTTAAATAATTAACCACAAATAAAAGGAGTATAAAAATGAAAACAACAATTTTAAAAACCCGCAAAGCCTTAACAGTTTTATTTCTTATCATTGCATCAATCTTAACTGCATGCAGCGATGAAAGCAACTTTATGTCATCATTTACAAATGAAACGGTAAATGCAGACCTGCCGCCTTCATCAATTACAATTGAGCCGTATTGGGAAGGAACATTTCTAATGTTCAGGGTCAGGAATAATTCTCAGGATACTGTAGTTAATGATTTTCACGTACAGTTTGATTCAAGTGTAAAAATTACAGGGTGGATAACAATGCCCGGCTGGCAGATAGACCCGGCAACTACCGATACTGCTAAAGGAAAAATCGGGGTTAAAAAAGGACCGCAGGGGCAGAACATTCCTCCAATGGGCGGTGTTGGAATACCGATTGGCGTACAGATAAAATTCACAGGTGTAACAAAAAAGAATCCGCGGCAGTGGTGGGATTATACCTGGCAGGCTACAAGAGACGGTATAGTGGTTAAATCTGGAATGGATGTATTTCCTCCAAGATAAAACAGAACAGCTATCTTCTTTAAACTCAAAACCCCCGCAATCTTGCGGGGGTTTTTTGTTATTTCATTTAATATACTTAAATTATTTTACGATCCACATAAAATGTTTCACGTTATTTTTTATCATCAGTCCCGATAAATCGGAATTTCAGATTTAATGACAGCGATATGATTTTTTGTATCCCGCCGAAGCGGGACTTCTGATAAAATAGCTGCCGCTATTTTATCATCAGCATCTTTTTTGTTTCAACAAATTCATTGGTAACAAGCTTATAGAAATACACACCTGATGCAAGTGAATACCCATCAAAATCAATTTCGTATCTGCCGGCTTTTATATCACCGCTTATTAAAGTTTCTACAACTCTGCCCAGTACATCATAAACCAGCAGTTTAGCATTTGTATTTTTAGCAATATCAAACTTTATTTTGGTTATAGGATTAAAAGGATTTGGATAGTTTGTATATAGCTTAAATTCTCCCGGAATTTCATTTGATACCGGCTGAATTCCTACCATTGCAACAACATACTGGAACCTGGTTGGCGGCGCAGTTGAGCCGGGTGGTGTTACGCCGCTTCCGCCATCAGGCAGTGTTACCATTTTTGGGGTTGGCAGTGCAATATCCTGTGCTGCAAAATAATACTGAACAGTTGTTCCTATGGCGCTTCCGGGTATCACAAATGAAAATGTATCTAAATTAGCTGCGGTATAATTAGCAGCAGTAAAAGTTGACCAGGTTGTGCCTCCGTTGGTGCTTTTCCTGTAATAAAGCAAAGGTGCTTCATTTGTCCAGTTCCTGATAATACCGTTATCTGTTATTTTAGCTTTCATGGTAATATCCGTACTTAATGAAGTCATTGTGAACGGCTGAGTATGCTGAATTACAGGCGTCCAGTTATCAAGTTTGCGGGCTGAATCAACTGCCAGCGATGCATCTATAATACCCCACCCCATCTGGTTGTTTGGAGATGAAGAATTGCTTGCAAACTTCTTTAATATACCCATTACCTGCAAAGGTGTTAAATTCTTATTAGCCGAAAGCATCAGGGCGCAAACGCCTGAAGTTAACGGGCAAGAAAAAGAAGTACCGCTTCCTGTTGAATAATTATTGCCTGTAGTTGATGCATAATAATTGCTGCTGCCCATAGCCATTACATCGGGTTTAATACGCGGCGGGTTATCTGTTGTTGGACCGACAGAACTGAAACTTGACCTTACACCTGATGAAGTAACTGATCCAACTGTTAAAACGCTGTCACCATCTGCTGGTCCGCCCAATGTATTATGTGTACTCGAGCCGTCATTTCCGGCTGAATTACTTACTAATATACCTTTGTTTACTGCAAGATCAGCTGCAATAGTTATTGGTAAAGTATTACCGTTCATATCCTGCCAGGTGTAACTTGTGTAACCAGGGTCAAAATCGAGATAACCAAGTGAACTTGTTATTATATCTGCGCCAAGGCTATCTGCCCATAAAGCAGCGCGGATCCAGTTATCCATTTCAACAGGGCGTTCTGTAGGGTCAACTTCTGTTCTGCCCAGAATAAATGTAGAGCCGTAAGCGGGACCAACCATTTTTCCCGGCTTATATCCGCCAACAAGGCAAAGCGTTGCTGTGCCGTGTGAGTGTCCCGTAAGCGTAGGTGTATTATTCTGAAAGTCATATGTTGATTGAATCTTCATCGGGTAAGTTGTAAAAGCTTCGTGCGTCAAATTTGAAAATCCGGCATCAAAACTTGCTATCATAATCCCCTGCCCTCTGATTCCCTGGTTATGTACAAGATTAACTTTTATCTGTGTTATCTGAGTTACAGCATTACCTGTTCCGTAACTCAGCGTATCTGCAAGAGGGTCATCATTTGGATTAATGAATACCGGGCTTACATCCGATGATATTTCATTATCTTCATTTTTTATAACAAATCTTTCAACAAGCTCTATACCTTTTACAAAATCATAATTGGCAACAGCGGTAATCTGTTCGCGGTTTGCTTCAACGCTCATGCAGTTAAGCCATTTTATCTGGTGCCTAACTTTTACAACATTTGCAGCAACAGAATTTACGTAATTTGAATAAAGCGGCACATCGGTAAAATCCAGAAGCTGACCTGCAGGTTTAACTTTTAAGCGGCGGTCTAAAGAACGCTGTGAAACAATTGAAAGCGGGTCGTTAAGCTTTGACATTGCATTGGGACCTTTATCTTTAAAGTAAACCCACACAATGTAATTTCCTCCGGAAGGATTATCAAGAGCTTTTGAAAGCATATTACCGATCTTATTTTCAGAGGATTTGAAGGATAAGAACGAAAGGGATAAAAATGCTGTAAGCATTAAAAAAGAAAAGTACCGTTTCATAACAATAATAGATTTATTTCAATATAGTCCTGTAAATTATTTAAATATACAACAATAAAAAAGAGAATTTTATCCCAAAAATTAATGTAAATAGTTAGGTTAAATACGTTATATATAGGGGTAAATACAGAGATTTACCCCATATACCCTGCTAATTTCATTGCAGTAAAAATCAAATTTCAGTAATTTTGTAAATTACAACAAATTAAAACCAACCGAATGGCTAAAGGCTTAAACATTCTATATTGCACCAGCGAAGTTATGCCCTACAGCAAAACTGGCGGTTTAGCAGATGTATCAAACTCATTGCCGCAGGAACTAAATGCAGCAGGTCATGCTGTGAGGATTATTACGCCAAAATACGGTCCGCTCGATGAAAGAAGGCTTAGAATATACGAAATTAAGCGTCTTACCAACATAGAAGTCCCGATTGGTGATAAAATTGCCATCTGCAATATAAAATCCTCATTTATTGTTTCTCCGAAAGGTAAAGTACAGGTATTCCTTATTGAAAATGAAGAATATTTTGGCAAGGAAAGTCCATATGTTGATGCAAAAACCGGAAAAGACTATCCGGATAACGATGAACGGTTCATATTCTTTAACAGGGCAGTTGTACAGGTACTGGGTCTTCTTGGATGGCAGCCTGATGTAATTCACTGCAACGACTGGCAGACAGGATTGATACCAGCATACATAAAAACAATTTATGCCAAAGACCAGCTTCTGCAAAACGTAAAAAGCATTTTTACAATTCATAATATCGCTTTCCAGGGTTTGTTTCCCCATTCTTCATTTTTAAAAAGCGGGCTGCCTGAAAATATATATAACGAAGAAGGAGTTGAATATTACGAAAAGTTCAGCATGCTTAAAGCAGGACTTGTTTACAGCGATGCAATTACAACTGTAAGCGAAAACTACGCAAAGGAAATTGCTACAACCCATGAATACGGGATGGGTTTTGAAGGATTGCTTAAAAAAAGGAAAAAAGATCTTTACGGAATACTTAACGGTGTTGATTATACTGTTTGGAATCCGGAACGCGACAGCATAATTCCGTTCCGTTACACCTCCAAGGAGCTTCCCTTAAAACGCGAAGATAAAAAAGTGCTGTGCAAACACTTTGGCCTGGAATACAATGCTGAAACCCCTATGATCGGTATCATTTCACGGTTAAGCGAGCAGAAAGGTTTTGATATAATCCAGAAAGCAATGCCTGAGCTGATGAAGGAAGACGTTCAGTTTGTTCTGCTTGGCTCAGGCGATAAAACATTCCAGAAATTCTTTGAAGGGGTAAAGAAAAAATTCCCTAAAAAAGTAGGCGTACATTTCGGATTTTCTGAAGAACTTGCACATTTAATTGAAGCAGGCAGCGATATGTTCCTTATGCCTTCAAAATACGAGCCCTGCGGACTGAACCAGATGTACAGTTTAAAATACGGAACAATTCCAATTGTAAGAGCAACAGGCGGACTTGCAGATACCATAACGGAATATAAAAACGGCAAAGGCAATGGATTTGTATTTGATAAATATGATTCAGCAGAGTTGATGAAAGCAATAAAACGCGCATTAAAACTGTATACAAACCGTGAAGAATGGATAAAGCTTATCAGAATTGCTATGTCAAGTGATTATTCGTGGGAAATTTCTGCGAAAAAGTATATTGATCTCTACAGGTCAATTATGAAAAAAAATTAAAATAATTATTTGCATTTACAGAAATATTATTAGGACAGACAGTAATGCCTGTCCTGTTTTTTTAAATCATCGTATTATTTTAATTTTCAATTAAACATTCAAATTGAATAAAGCATTATTTTTAGACAGAGACGGAACAATATTAAAGGAAGTCGAAGGCAGTTCACCTGAAACTTTAGGATATGTTTTAAATGTTGAACAGGTAGAGCTGATAGATGAAGCTGCAGGAGCAATTGCTGAAGCAAGGAAGCTGGGATTTAAGATCATTGTTATAACAAATCAGTCAGCTATTGCACGGGGCTGGATAAGCCCGAATGAACTGGAGAATATTAATAATAAAATGTTTTCACTTCTTACAGAATCTGACCCTGAAGCAAAAATTGATGCCTTATATTTTTCACCATATCATAAAGATGGTACTGTACCTGAATACTCCAAAGAACACAGATCGAGAAAACCCGGTACCGGAATGATAGAACAGGCATGCAATGAACATAATATCAGTATTGATGGTTCATATATGATAGGAGATGCATTTTCAGACATGCAGACGGGCTTAAATGCAGGTTTACACAATATTTTAGTTTTAACCGGATACGGTAAATTGGCTCAAAGGAAATGTCTTGATGAAAATGTAAAAATTGACTTTATTGCAACAAATTTATCTGAAGCTGTTAAATTTATATCAAAAACAGACGAAAATCAGCAATAAATTGATTATTGATGTGTATTTTTTTCGTCTTAAATATACCGAAATTACGATTTTAAATGACATTAAAAAATTTTAAAGCAGTTTTATTCAGCCTTCTTGCAGTTGTAACCCTTTCTATTTATACAATTGGATGCGCAGATGAACCATCATCGCTTGGTTTGAACTTTCTTCCACCCGGAGAAACAACAGGGGTTAGGATATTTGATTCGTACATAGATACGATGCCTATCAACTCGAATAATTCACGTTATTATGTGAATACATCCGGTTCAACAAACCTGCTTGTAGGCAAAAGCGGAAGTTATGAATCAAAAGCGTTGCTTAAGTTCACAAATATATCTGATGCGTATGACAGCGCTACAGTTGTATCTGCAAAAATGTATCTTTATTACAGGAATTACTTTTTTCCTAATACTATAAGCGACTCACTTGGGCAGATCGGATTTGATGTATATAAATTGCTGGACTCATATGATTTTTCAACCATTACCAATGATTCGGTTTCATCAGGTTCAATCGGGAATGTATCCCAGGGTGTTTTTTCAGGCACTCCGACTGAAGACAGCCAGGAAGTTGAAATTTCATTGAATACATCAATGGTTAAAGATTGGCTTGAATATGCTGCTGATACTACCAGAAGTGCAAAGAATTTTGGTATTATACTTTCTCCTAACGGTTCAGCTGCAAGTATTAAAGGATTTTATTCATCAAATCCTAATATTCTAAGTACCAGCCTGTATCCTAAACTGGAAGTGATTTATACCAAAAATGGAAATACTGATACATTCACAACAACTTCATCTTCATTTATTTCGCTTTCAAATGCTGTTATCTCCACCTCTCCTGAAACATTTACACTGCAGGCAGGTGTAAGTTATGTTCAGCAAATGATTTTTGATTTAAGCCATATTCCTTCCACTGCTACCATAAATGATGTTCAGTTATTTCTAACACTGGACTCACTGAATTCAAATTTTTCAAATCAGTCAAATTTTACAATACTGGGGCAGTTCATTAATGATTCCGCAGGTTTAAAAACAGATCTGTTTGCTTTTGAAGGCAAACAGGCAGGAAGCCAGTATTATATGATGAGGCTTGTTAACGTTGGTTCTCCATCACCTTTTGCTCGATGGCTGACAGGAGCTGCAAATTACGGTCTTCTGCTGTTTTCAGGCAACCAGACTATTAACCTAGACAGGTATGTATTTTACAAAGAAACAGCATCAGACCCCGATAAAAGACCAAGGGTTATTATAAAATATACCCCAAGAGTTACACCATAAGAAAGTTTACTGAAAAAAATGACAATAAAACCGGTTAATAATATTATTAAAAAGCTCTTCTTTATTCTGTTCATTTTTACCGGAACAGGTTTATATTCACAGGTTGATAAAAACGGAGGCTCAATATATTCGCTATTCGGGCTTGGTGAACTTAGTTATTCATCAAGCAACAGAACAGATGCTATGGGCATTATGGGTATTGCACTATACGGCGATTATACAAATCACTTTAATCCTGCTGCGTGGACACGGATACAGTCAACATCATTCACTTCAAAATTTAACCTTGAAAGCATTAAATCTTCTGACGGAACTAATACATCAAAAAGAACATACGGTAATTTTGAGGGATTTGATCTTTCTGTACCTTTTAACAAAGGAAACGGCTGGATAGTTAACCTGGGTATAAATAATTACAGCAATGTTAACTACGATACTTATTTTACCGGGTCTGCCGACGGTGAAAAATATACACAAACTTACAGCGGCAACGGAGGTTTAAGCAAGTTTAATATTGGTTTTTCTTATATTATCTTCAGGTATCTCAGCTTTGGAGCACAGTTTAATTATGCTTTCGGTACAATTAATAAATCAGTGAATATAGATTTCGAGAATATCAACCTTTTTGATACAAGGAATACTTCATCAAATTCCATTTCAGGTTTTTACTTTAACAGCGGGTTAATATTTCACGGGTTTGGCAAGCTTTTCAAAAATAAAAAACTGGATAATCTGACACTGGGTGCAATGTTTATTACACCGGCTGAGTTTAGCTCGGACCTGAACGGAAAGTTCAGCCGGGCGACAAATATTACAGATTCGCTTGTACTATCAAGCGGCAAGCTGAAAATTCCGCTGGCATTTGGTGTTGGTATTGCAAATACTTTCAACGGCAAACTTACTGTTTCAGCAGATATGTTTTATCAGATATGGGACGACTATACTTATTACGGGACACACCCGGCTGAAATAAAAAACAGTATGAAATTCGGAGCCGGACTTGAATATACTGCATCAAGAAAACTTGAAGATCCGTACTTTAGCAGGATTTCTTACAGAATTGGTGGAAGCTATACTTCAGAATACCTGAAGCTGAACGGTGAAGATATCAATACTATAAGTATTGGGGCAGGAATTTCTCTGCCGATTGGCAGTTATAATTCGCTGGATCTGTATGCAAAGTATAATATAAAAGGAAAAGAAACCAATAACCTGATAAAAGATGAAGTGTTCCGGTTCGGAGCTTCAGTAAAAATTGGCGAATTCTGGTTCCTGCGTCCATCAGATGATTTTTAATTTAATTTATATTTATAAAAACTATTCTATAATTTTACATTAATATGACTCACTTACAGGATTTCGATCCTCAGATCTACAGCGCTTTAAGGCATGAGCTTGAAAGACAGAATGATAAATTAGAGCTGATTGCTTCCGAAAATTTCACCAGCATTCCTGTTATGCAGGCAATGGGTTCTGTTATGACAAATAAATACGCCGAAGGTTACCCGGGGAAAAGGTACTACGGCGGCTGCGAATACGTTGATATTGCCGAAAATGTTGCCCGTGACCGCGCTAAAGAGCTTTTTGGAGCTGAATATGCCAATGTTCAGCCTCACTCAGGTTCACAGGCAAATATGGCTGTATATTTTGTTTTAGTTAAACCAGGCGATAAAGTTATGGGTATGGATCTTTCCCATGGCGGACATTTAACTCACGGTTCACCCGTAAACTTTTCCGGTAAACTCTATAATTTCACACAGTACGGAATAAACCCTGATACAGAAATGCTTGACTATGATATGATAGAAAAAGTAGTTCTGCAGGAAAAGCCTAAAATGATTACTGTTGGCGCAAGCGCATATTCAAGGAACATTGATTACAAAAAATTCAGGGAAATAGCAGATAAAGTAAATGCATTCCTGCTGGCTGATATTGCTCACCCGGCAGGGTTAATTGCCAAAGGTCTGCTGAACGACCCTATCCCGCACTGCCATGTTGTAACTACAACAACACATAAAACACTGCGCGGGCCGCGTGGCGGAATGATATTGATGGGGGCAGACTTTGAAAATCCGTTCGGTCTGACAGCTCCAAAATCAGGCAGGGTAAAAATGATGAGTGAGCTGATCGATTCTATGGTCATACCCGGTGTTCAGGGCGGTCCTTTAATGCACGTAATAGCAGCAAAAGCAGTTGCATTTAAAGAGGCTTTGGAAGGTGATTTTAAAAAATATGCTGAACAGGTTATAAAAAACGCCAAAGCAATGGCAAATAAACTGATCTCTTTTGAATTTAAGATCATTTCCGGAGGCACAGATAACCATTTAATGCTGATAGATCTGCGCAACAAAAACATTACTGGCAAGCAGGCACAGGAACTTTTGGATGAAGTTGGTATAACCTGCAATAAAAATGCTGTCCCGTTTGATGATAAAAGTCCGCTCATAACAAGCGGAATCAGGCTGGGAACACCCGCTTTAACTACCCGGGGAATGAATGAGAAGGATATGGAAAAGGTTGCAGAGATGATAAATGATGTTATAAGTAATCCCGGAAATGAAGATGTTAAAAAGAATGTTAAACAAAGAATTGATGATCTGACAGGCGAATATCCGCTTTACCCTGAGTTATTTACCTGGTAAAAAATTTTAACAATGATAATACCGTTCATCACAGAATTAGCGGCTGAAACAACTGATAGTACGGAAGAAACCGGTCTCAGCAGCACTGCCGGTAATAAAGATAGTTTATTATCCGGGAATAAATTATTCAGTCTTAAATTCCAGTCTATGATGAACAATATGGAAGAGAGCACATCCAGTCCTGAAAATAATAAAGTCAGTGAAATAAAGCCTGATACTGAATTAAGTTTCAGTGAAAAATATGACCTTATCTTAAAACGCATCGAAAAAGAAAGATTTGAAAGGGAATTACTAGCCGGCAGCAGGTAATATGTCAGAAAAAAATATAATGCCTGATGAAAACCATCCCGGTGAAATGAGCTTCTGGGAACACCTGGAAGAACTTAGATGGCGGCTTATAAAAGCAGTAATTGGGGTTGTTTTAGGCGGAATAATTGCAGCAGTATTTATTGATTACATAATGAATGATTTTCTGCTGGCACCGGCAAAACAAACCGTTCCTCCGCTTGAGCTTATTAATCTTAAACCATACGGCCAGCTGGTTCTTTATTTTGAAGTTATACTGGTATGCGGAGTAATACTAAGTGTACCGAACCTGTTTTTCCAGCTTTGGAAATTCATTGAACCCGGGCTGCTTCCCGGGGAAAGAAAGTATATATCTTCGATAGTAGTATTTTCATCATTGTGTTTTTTAGGCGGCATAACCTTTGCATATTTTGTAATGCTGCCTACGGCTTTAAAATTTTTTGCGGCTTTTGGAACTCAGGCTATTACTAACAATATAGCTGTAGATGAATATTTCAGCTTTGTTATTTCGGTTATGCTAGCTGCGGGGATTGTATTCGAGCTTCCAATGATTTCATTTTTCCTGTCTAAACTCGGGATATTAACGCCTAAATTCATGAGAAAATACAGGAAACACGCAATAATTATAATTTTAATACTGGCAGGTTTATTAACTCCAAGTCCTGATATAACAAGCCAGTTATTACTTGGTGTTCCTCTGCTGATTCTTTATGAGATAAGCATAATAATATCAAAGCTGTCACAGCCTAAAAATTCTGTTAATGTATAAAATTTACAATGGATCTTGATCTTAAAAAAATATCACAACCTGTAGAAAAAGAGCTGGAAGAATTCCGGGTTCATTTCCGTGAATCAATCCGTTCAAAAGTTGCACTGGTTGATCTTATCAGCAAATATATTCTGAGGCAAAAAGGTAAAAAAATCCGCCCTATCCTTGTATTGCTTTCTGCAAAGCTTTGCGGAGAAGTGTCACACAGAACATATACGGCAGCTACACTGGTTGAAATGCTGCATACTGCAACATTAATTCATGATGATGTTGTTGATGATGCCAAAACAAGGCGCGGCCTTGCTTCGATAAATGCAGTGTGGAAAAATAAGATCGCAGTTTTAATGGGTGACTTTATGCTTTCGCGCGGATTGCTGCTGGCGCTTGAAAATGATGAATGCGGTTTCCTGAAAATTACCTCCCGTGCTGTTAAAAGAATGAGTGAAGGAGAGCTGCTTCAGATTCAAAAGAACAGAAAATTTGATGTAAATGAAGAAACATATTTCAGGATCATTTCTGACAAAACTGCATCACTTATCAATGCATGCTGTGAGCTTGGGGCAGCAAGTACATCCAGGCAAAAAAGTGAAATAGAGCTTATGGGCAGGTTTGGAGAAGATCTGGGAATTGCTTTCCAGTTAAGGGATGACCTGCTTGATTATATTGGCAAGAAAAAAATTATGGGAAAATCATCGGGCAGCGATCTTAAAGAAAAAAAATTCACGCTTCCGCTGATACATTCATTAAATAATTCAACTAAAAAAGAAGCAAAGGATATTATCAATCTTGTTAAAAACGGTTCATATGCTAAAAGCCGCGGTATTGTAATGGATTTTATCAAAGAACATAACGGGATCGAATATACGATTAATAAAACTACGGAATACTGCAATTCTGCAAAAAATAACCTCAGTACATTTAAACCGTCTGAAACCAAAGATACTATGATCAGGTTCGTTGACTTCATCAGCGAAAGGGTAAATTAGTTTCAGTTAACCAATATGCCTCAAAAAATTACAGCAATAGTAGGAAGACCGAATGTCGGTAAATCATCACTTTTTAACCGCCTGGTCGGTTCTAAAATCGCTATTGTTCATGATATGCCCGGTGTTACCCGTGACAGGAACTATGGCGAAGCCGAGTGGAACGGGAAAAAATTCTTTTTAATTGATACCGGCGGTTATGTGCCCGGAAGCAAAGATTTATTTGAATCAGCTATCCGTGAACAAGTACAAATATCCATTGATGAAGCTGATATTATTTTATTTGTTGTTGATGCAAAAAGCGGCTTAACTCCGTTGGATCAGGATATTGCTAAAATCCTCAGGAAAGAAATAAATAAAAGTGAAAACATCCACAAAAAGGTAATACTTGTAATAAATAAGGTTGATAGCAGCAAGGATGAATCAGGCAAGGAAGAATTCTTCAGGCTGGGACTTGGTGAACCTGTGGAAGTTTCTGCAATGGTAGGCAGAAAATCCGGCGACCTGCTTGATAAAATTACTGCTGATATTTCGGAAGAATCAAATGAAAACGAAAGCAACACAATAAAATTTGCGATCATTGGCAGACCCAATGTCGGCAAATCATCATTAACAAATGCCTTAACACAGTCAAACAGAAATATAGTAACCGATATCCCGGGAACTACAAGAGATTCAACCGATACGATAATTAAATATCACGGTAAAGAAATTACACTTATAGATACTGCCGGATTGAGGAAAAAATCCCGTATAAAACGCGCAGAAAGCCTTGAATATTTTTCAGCTTTAAGAACACAAAAAAGTATCGAGCGGTGTGACGTTGCAGTATTTGTGATAGATGCCACAACTATAATCAGTAAATTATCAAAGTTTGCCGACCCGGCTGATGCAATTTTTAAGCTAAGCCGCGAAGATGTTGAAATTATCAACAAGGCTGCTGAGTGGAAAAAGGGAATTCTGATTGTAATAAATAAATGGGACTTAGTTGAAAAAGACAGTAAAACTGCCAAAATATTCGAGGAAAAAGTAAAGGAACATTTAAGAACATTTGATTATATACCTTTCATATTTACATCTGCAGTAACAAAACAAAGAGTATCAAAAATAATTGATTCTGCTTTAAAGGTTTATGATGAACGCGCTATGGAGATCCGAACAAGCGAGCTTAATGAAAGAATCCAGCCCTATATAAAACAATTCCCGCCCCGTTCAAAATCCCATAAAGAGCTTAAAATAAATTACATAACACAGCTTAAACATTCTCCGCCGGTTATAGGATTCTTCTGTAACCTGCCCGGTGAAATTGAAGTTAATTACAAACGTTATCTTGAAAATAAGATAAGGGAAGAATTCGGATTTACAGGAGTACCGTTAACATTAGTATTTAAAGCAAAAAATAAAGAAAGGGATGAATAAAATGGAATAAAAAGATTATTCCTGTTGTATTTTCAATTTACAATGATTTCATGGTCTAATTCATCATCATTTACAGCTCCTGCGCGCACCGGAAATTCACTTGCAAGAATCTCACCCATTTCATTAATTAAGGCAATCACACCGGCTGAATAATTTTTACTTCTGAATTCCTCTTTAAGCTTTGCTTCCATTTTGTTCCACGTTTCATCGGGAATTTTTGCATAAATCCCTTCATCTGCAATTATATCATAATATTTTTCTTCAAAAATAATAAATATCAGAATTCCGGTTCGTTCTGCAGTTTTATGGACACCCAGAGTTTCAAAATCTTTCATAGCAAGCTCATGATTGCTGTAAAGCTTTTCCAGCAATGTTTTTTTATTCCTGAAGCTGAGAACAATTTCGCCAACTGTGCGTTTTTCAACTGCATCAGCGGCAAACTGAATTTCTTTCAATTCATCTTCAGAAAAATAAATATTTATCCACTGCTTTTTTGCCATTAAATTTTAATTGTATTACGTTTAATTATAATAAAATTATTGCGTATTGTTCATTGCATTTAGCTCATTGTAAGCTACCAGGAACCGCTTGAACCGCCGCCGCCGAATGAACCGCCGCCGCCGGAAAATCCGCCGCCGCTCCACCCGCTTGAACCCGATGACCATCCGCTGCCGCTGCCGCCGGTAAACCACCAGTTACCTGACCTGCTTTTTCCTTTGTTCCGGCCGAATATTCTGCTGAAAATTGGCAAAATAAATACAAAGATAAAAATTATCAGAAATATTATTATCGGAAACGGAATACAGCAAATACCTCCTATTGGATCTTCATTTGAAGATTCTTTTTCGGCTGTATATTCACCTTTTGTAGCTTTTATTATTGCCTCAACCCCGGCATTAATTCCTTCAAAAAAATTACCCTTTTTAAAATTTGGGGTTATTTCATTTCTGATAATCTGGCTGCAAAGGGCATCTGTTAAAGCGCCTTCAAGTCCGTATCCAACTTCAATTCTCAGCTTTCTGTCATTTTTGGCTATATATAAAAGGACACCATTGTTTTTATCTTTCTGCCCTATTCCATTCTGTTCAGCTATTTCATAAGACCGGTCTTCAACTGAATTTCCGTCCAATGAAGGCTCCATCCACACAACAACCTGGTTTGATGTTTCCTTTTCAAAAGCCGCTAGCTTTTGTTCAAGTGAATTTATTTGTACTGAATTTAATGTACTGGTTTTATCAGTTACATATTTTTTAACTTTAATATCATTTGGGACAGATTTTGAACGTTGAGAATATAATCCGGTGCTGGCTAAAATTAGCAGGAATAATACACAATATTTCAGGAATTGATTTAGCATCTGCCTCAAATTTATCAGTATTGAATAAATATAAAAACATAATAAAAAAGCCCCGCAATTAGCGGGGCGGGGATTGAACCGGGTAATAATTATTTTACAAGAACCATTTTCCGAACTTCAGTAAAATCTCCGGCAGTCATCCGGTAAAAATATATACCGGAAGCAAGCTTAGAACCATCGAAAGAAATGGTATAATTTCCGGCAGCCGTATACTCATTTAATAATATTCCGGTTTCTTTTCCAAGAATGTCGTACAAAGCTATCTTAACCAGTGTACTTTTCGGAAGGCTAAAAGATATTTTTGTGGAGGGATTAAAAGGGTTTGGATAATTCTGGCTTAGTTCAAATTCATCCGGAATTACCCCCTGTTCACTGTTAAATCCGATTATTCCCTGGTTTTCTATAGCAGTTACAAACTTGTTAACCGCAACATTTATATAAACATCAGTAATACCTGAAGGCCATTTTATTATTATTGTATCTATGACAGATGCATTTCCAAAGCCCAGTTCAACGTTAAGGCTGTTCTGCGCATTATAACCGGTCTGCCCGTTTATTTCACGGGTTTGCTTTACATTGATGCCGTTTATCACTGCTGAAGCAGTAATTCTGGTACCAATAGCTGAACGGTTTGAAATAACTCCTCGGCACAGAATATTTATCCAGCTGTTACTGTTTCCGTCATTCCTGAAAAGGAAATTGTTTTGCTGGACCGGCTGGTTCCCGTTTGCCACATACAGGTCAATATCTCCGTCATTATCATAATCACCCCAAGCTGAGCCGTTTGATCTGCCGCCACTGTTTACAATATCACCGGCTGTTATTTTTGTAAAAGTTCCGTTGCCGTTATTGATATATAGAAACTCATTCTGATTATTATCATTGGAAACAAACAGGTCAAGGTCACCGTCATTATCCAGATCTCCCCAGGCAGACCCAACTGAAGCTCCACCGTCATTAACTATATTTCCGGAAGTAATTTTAGTAAAACTGCCGTCGCCATTGTTTTTATAAAGAAAATTGTTCTCAGTAAAATAATTTGTTACAAACAGGTCAAGATTCCCGTCATTATCATAGTCTCCCCAGCTTGCCCCGGTTGAATTACCCCCGTCATTAACAATTGCTCCGGCTGTTATTTTTGTAAATGTTCCGTTACCGTTATTCCTGTATAAAAAATTATTTTCACCTGAAGCAAAGTTTGCATTTGCAACAAAAACATCCGGAAAGCCGTCATTATTATAATCACCCCAGGCACATGTTAAAGAATTGCCTCCGTCATTTACAATCGGTCCGTCAGTTATCTTAGCAAAAGAACCGTCACCATTTCCTTTATACAGGAAATTATTCCTGTTATAATTTGCAGTATAAATATCCAGTTTGCCGTCGTTATCATAATCAACTGAGCTGCTTCCCCATGAATTACCTATTTCATTTACAAAAATACCGGATGTAATTTTGGTAAAGGTCCCGTCTCCGTTATTAGTATAAAAAAAATTGTTCTGGCTGGCAGATGAACCTCCATTAACAACAAAAATATCCGGGAAACCGTCATTATTAAAATCTCCTGCAGATGCTCCATAGGAAAATCCACCGTCATTCACCAAAATTCCGGCTGTTATTTTGGTAAAATTACCGCCTCCGTCGTTTTTGAATAACAAGTTATTCTGGTTTGTTATATTGGCTGCAAACATATCTATCAAGCCGTCGTTATTGTAATCAAGCCAGTAAACACCTTCAGTATAAGATTGATCATTAACAATATCACCTGCGGTAATTTTTGTAAAATTTACCTGGGAATAATTTTCCCCCGTATAAGCTAAAAAAATTATCAGAAATAAAATATTTTTCATAATTTTACAATAAAATATTTAAATACATTTTTGGATGTAATAACAGAGAGGGCGGCAATGATTGAACCGATCAAATAATAACAAACTGCACAAATGGATAGAGAGTATTATTAATACTCATCCATACTTTTTATTTCAAGCTGCTCCGGTTTGTATTTATAAATAGAGTTTACGAATAATTCAGCTATTTTCAGGTTATTTATAAGGGGAATATTATAATCAATAGCCTTCCTTCTCATAATATAACCATCCCGCATTGCTTTATGCTCATGTTTCATTGACTGAGTGTTTATAACCAGGTCAAATTTCTTTTTTTCAAGCATAGTAAGGATATTCGGTGTTTTCTTCTCGTTTATCTTGTAAACAAGCTTTGATTTAATTTTATGGTCTTTAAGTATCTGGTGTGTGTTGTGAGTTGCAAAAATATCATAACCCATTTCATTCAGCTTTCTTGCGCTGTCCAGAAATTCAATTTTATCCTCCAGAGGGCCAAGTGTCAGCAGGATATTCTTTTTAGGGAGCCTGAAGCCTGTTGAAAGCAGGGATTTAAGGAAAGCTTCTTCCATCGATTCACCGAAGCAGGCAACTTCACCGGTAGAAGACATTTCAACCCCCAGAATAGGGTCTGCGCCGCTTAAGCGGCTGAAGGAAAATTGAGGGGCTTTTACAACTATATGGTCAAGGTCAAGTGTTTTATAATCTCCCTTTATATTGTGACCTAAAATTGATTTAACCGCAAATTCTATGAAATTATAATTTGTTGCTTTTGAAATGAACGGGAATGACCGGCTGGCACGCAGATTGCATTCAATAACCTTCACTTTATTTTCCTTTGCAAGAAACTGGATATTGAATGGTCCGGTGATCTTAAGCTCTTTTACAATTGCCTTCGTGATCCTTTTTATCTGGTGAACAGTTTCAAAATATAGCTTTTGCGGCGGTATAGCCAGTGTTGCATCACCTGAATGAACTCCCGCATTTTCAACATGTTCGGATATTGCATAAATTATCAATTCCCCGTTTTGCCCAACGCCGTCAATTTCAATTTCTTTAGCGCCTTCTTCAAATTTGGAAATTACTACAGGAAAATCTTTTGAGATCTGAGCATGCTCTTTTATATACTCTTCAACCGACCTGTCATCATTGCATACCTTCATTGCTGTTCCGCTGAGCACATATGAAGGCCTGATCAGCACAGGATACCCTATTTTATTGGAAAATTTCTTTGCCTGTTTTAAGTCGGCAAGCTCCTGCCATACAGGCTGATCTATTTCCAGTCTGTCAAGAATTGAAGAGAATTTATTCCTGTCTTCACATTTATCAATTGAGTGGGGAGACGTTCCAAGTATCCATACATTATTATCATGAAGCTTAATAGCCAGATTATTCGGTATCTGTCCGCCCATCGAAATTATTACCCCGAGCGGCTTTTCGAATTCATAAATATCCAGAACACGCTCAAGGCTAAGCTCTTCAAAATAAAGCTTATCGCAGATATCGTAATCAGTACTTACCGTTTCCGGATTGTAATTTACCATTACAACTTTATAACCCAGCTTGCGCAGGAATTTTGCAGTTGTAACACAGCACCAGTCAAATTCTACCGAGGAACCTATCTTGTAAGGACCTGAACCGAGTATCATTATTTTCTTTTCATCCTTTTGGGGAGTTTCCTCTATATCGTTCGTATCCCCGTGATAGGTTGAATACAGGTAATTTGTTTCTGCGGGATACTCCGCGGCAAGTGTATCAATCTGTTTAAATACAGGAAGAACTCCAAGTGATTTTCTTATCTTTCTGATCTCATCTTCATCAACACCTGCAAGTATACCTATCTGTTTATCTGAATATCCCAGCTTTTTTGCTTCAAGAAGAAAATCATAAGTCAGGTCTTCCTTTGAAATTTTCAATTTTCTGAAATCACTTATTAATCCTATCTGGTAAAGGAACCATTTATCGATCCTGGACATATTATTAACTTCATCAACGCTGTAACCATCCCTTAAAGCACGGGAAATTGCAAAAAGTCTGCGCGGTGTAGGTGTAATAATATCTTCTTTTATTGTCTGTGTTTTGGATTTATTTAAAACCAGTCCGAATTTACCTACCTGCAGCATCCTTATTGCTTTCTGCAATACTTCCGGGAAGCTTCTGCCAATAGCCATCACTTCACCAACTGATTTCATTTTGCTGCCTATTTCTTCTTCAACCCTGGGGAATTTAGCAAGGTCCCAGCGGGGAATTTTTAATGCAACGTAATCCAGTGCCGGTTCAAAGCATGAATATGTTTTTTTGGTGATGGAATTTTCCAGCTCTGTAAGCTTATAGCCAAGCCCAAGCTTGGCTGCAATATATGCCAGAGGGTATCCGGTTACTTTTGAAGCAAGAGCTGATGAACGGGAAAGCCTGGCATTAACTTCAATAACGCGGTAATCAAACCCGCCGTCTTCATTTATTGATCTAGGATTAAGGGCGAACTGAATGTTGCATTCACCCATTATCTTAAAGTGCCTGATGGTTTTAATCGATATATCGCGTAATGTATGATATTCATGGTTTGAAAGGGTTTGTGACGGCGCAATAACAATGCTTTCACCCGTATGGACTCCAAGCGGGTCAAAGTTTTCCATATTGCAGACTGTTATGCAGTTATCCGAAGAATCGCGTACTACCTCATATTCAATTTCCTTCCAGCCTCTAAGGTCTTCTTCAATTAAAACCTGTGGTGAATATGAAAATGCCTCGTCAAGTGCTTTTTTAATTTCTTTTTCATTGTTTGCAAACCCGGAGCCAAGTCCACCTAGAGTAAACCCTGCTCTCAGAATAACCGGATATCCAACTTCTTTGGCAGCTTTTAAACCTGCTTTAACATTAGTAACAGCAATGCTTTTGGGAGTTTTAACATTGATCTTGTTAAGCTCCTTTACAAAAAGCTCCCTGTCTTCAGTCTTATTTATTGAATCAACCTGCGTGCCCAGTACACGGACATTATATTTTTTTAGTATACCCTGCCTGTTAAGCTCCAGCCCGCAGTTAAGCGCTGTCTGGCCTCCGAATCCAAGCATAATACCTTCGGGTTTTTCTTTCTTAATTACCTGTTCAACAAAATACGGGTTAACGGGAAGCAGATAAACTTTATCGGCCAGGTCTTTATCCGTTTGCACTGTGGCAATGTTGGGATTAACAAGTATTACGGTTTTACCCTCTTCTTTTAGCGCTTTAATAGCCTGTGAGCCTGAATAATCAAACTCACCGGCTTCGCCAATTTTTAAAGCCCCTGAACCAAGTAATAATATTTTATTAATAGAATTTATCAAATTAATAATTCATCAAATTTATCAAATTTTTGCCTGCAGATATTTAATGAAACCGCTTAAGCTCTTTGAAATTTCTTCTGCTTTTTTGAAAAGTTCATCAAATCTTTCATTACTTATATAGTTTATTTCTTTTGCAATATATAATTGCGTTCTTAATTCTCCGGCTGATCCTTTTGCTATATATAAAAATCTTACAAATTCAGTATTTGATTTCCGTTCATAGCCTTCGGCTATATTACTTGGAATAGAAACAGAGCTTCTTCTTAATTGATCTTTGAAGCCAAAGTCTTTTGATATTACTTCTGAATTTGTTAGTAAATATATCTCTTTACATAGTTCGCAAGCTTGTTTCCATACATCAATTTCTTCAAATCTATTAAATTTCATTTAAATTAATTATTAATCTGATCAATCTGACGAATTTGACGAATTTTACAATAGTTCAATAAACTTATCAAACAACCAGCCTGTATCATTAGGACCGGGCGATGATTCAGGATGAAACTGTACTGCAAAGAACGGTTTTGTATTATGCTTAACGCCTTCATTAGTACCGTCATTATTATTTACAAACCATTCAGACCAGTCCTGAGGAAGAGTTTTTGTATCTACAGCATAACCATGGTTCTGAGATGTAATGTAACAGTGGCCGCCAAGCTCTATACATGGCTGATTTTGCGACCTGTGTCCGAATTTCAGTTTGTAAGTATCTGCACCCGCTGAAAGTCCCAATATCTGGCTGCCCAGACATATTCCGAAAATTGGTTTATTAAGCTCAAATGATTTACGCAGATTTTCAACTGCATTTGTACACATTTTAGGGTCACCCGGTCCATTGGATACAAAAATCCCGTCAAAATCATATTCAGAATTCATCGGGTCATAATCAAGAGGTACGCGGATAACTTCTGCGCCGCGTTTTACAAAATTGCGGATGATGTTGTTCTTTACCCCGCAATCTATAAGCAGGATTTTCTTGGGATTTTTTTTCCTGGGAGAATAAATTACCGGTTCTTTCACCCCAACCATTCCGGCCAGGTTAGTGTTATTGGGGTCAATAACTTCAAATAAGCCTCCCTCAGGCTCAGTTGTAATTTTTCCGAGCATTACCCCTGTTGTCCTCAGGGTTTTGGTAAGTTCCCTGGTATCTACCCCGTAAATACCAGGGATATCGTTTTCCAGAAGCCATGTATGCAAAGAACCTGCAGCATCAAAATGGCTGTAATCGAAACTGTAACCGGATATTATTATTCCGCGAACCTGTATTTTACCAGATTCAAAACCATCCTGTACAGTTTTTGCAGTATCATCCCGTTTAAATTGCGGAATTCCGTAATTACCGATTAAAGGATATGTAAAAACAAGTATTTGCCCGGAATAAGACGGATCTGTAAGTGATTCGGGATATCCGGTCATACCGGTTGTAAATACTACTTCGCCCTCAGAAATGCCAAATTTGCCAAAGCTGTACCCTGCAAAAGTTTTGCCGTTTGCAAGACGAAGATATACTTTTTGTTTTTGTGCCAAATTTATTGATCAATTAGCCGCGGGAACTTCCGGTGGCTATTAGGTTAGATACGAATATACCAAAAAAAAGTATATGAAAAAGTTTATTTATTTTTCCCTAATCCCCAAAGCGTTATAATTGCAGAATATAAATTCTGCAATAAATTGGTCTTTAAGCATAACTGCGGTAGTAAAAACAGAGTAAATTATTTTGTATTTTTGCTTTAATGTGGCTTATTAAAAATTTTATTGTCATCCTTTATTCACTGCTCATTGCAATATTATCTATTTTAATATTCCCTTTTGACAGCCGGAACCGGCTTTCAAATCCTTTAATGAAAATATGGACAAAAGCTGTTCTTTTCATTTACGGGATAAAGGTTAATGTATACGGGCAGGAAAATATTGATGCAGGAAAAGGGAAAATATATATCAGCAATCATGCAAGTTATCTTGATATTTTTGTACAGCTTGCATACCTGCCTGATAATGTGAGGATGATCTATAAAAAAGAAATTAACAAAGTTCCGCTGCTTGGCTGGGCAATGATGTGCGCAGGTTTTGTTGCTTTGGACAGGGACAGGGTGCGAGATGCAATGAAATCACTTGATAAAGCTGCCGAAAGGGTAAGAAACGGACTTTCAGTTGTAATTTACCCGGAAGGTACCAGAACCAGCGACGGGAATGTGGGAGAATTTAAACGCGGAATGTTCTTTCTGGCTGATAAATCAAAAGCTGATATTATTCCGGTCAGTTTAAGCGGAACATTTAAATTAATGCCGGGCGGAAGCTCTAAAGTAAAACCCGGAACCGTGGATATGGTAATAGATAAGCCTGTTAAATACAGGAAAGATAAGGAATTACTTAATGAGATCAGGGATATAGTAATTAAGAATATAAAACCATAAATATGTCTGTAACAATTAAAGATGTGGAAAAAATAGCAAAGCTTGCAAAGCTAAAATTTACTGAAGAAGAAAAAGTTAAGCTGCAGGGTGAAATGAATGAGGTGCTGGGATATATAGATACCATTAACCAGATCCCCGGCCTGGATGATGTTAAGCCGCTGGAAAATATCAACGAAACCGAAAACGTTTTCCGTGAAGATGTTGCTGAAAAATGTTTAACGAAGGATGAAGCATTGAAAAACGCACCTGATAAAACAGAAAATTTCTTTAAAGTCCATAAAGTGCTTGATAAAAACATTGGTGAATAGTGACTGGTCAGTAGTGAATACAAAACCAGTAAAAATTAAATCACAGTAAACTATGGAAGACAAGCTTGATTTAGGGCATAAAAAACTGGATGTATGGATAAAAAGTAAATCTCTGGTAATTAACATTTATAAAATTACAGAAAATTTTCCTAAGTCTGAATTATTCGGGATTGTATCACAATTAAGAAGAGCGTCTGTTTCCGTACTATGTAATTTATCAGAAGGTTCTGCAAGAAAATCACAAGGTGAAAGAAAAAGATTCTATGAAATCAGCAGAGCATCCTTAGTTGAAATTGATACATTACTTGAAATAAGCTTTGATTTATTATTGATTGAAGAAAAAGATTTTAATGAAATTAATTCAGATATATTAGTTATTTTTAAGATGTTATCTAAGCTTATACAAAAAACTATTTAAATTGACAATTCACAAATCACAAATCACTATAATTGGAGTTATTCCGGCAAGATACGGCTCAACAAGACTGCAGGCTAAAGCGCTGGCTATGATACACGGCAAGCCTATGATTCAGCATGTATATGAAAGATGCCTTAAAGCCAATCTGCTTGACGAGGTACTGGCTGCAACCGATGATAAACGGATATATGATACAGTTATGGGATTCGGCGGAAATGCTGTTATGACCTCCAAATCACACAAAAGCGGCACTGACAGAATTGGTGAAGCAGTGAAAAATATTAAGTGTGATATTGTTGTTAATATTCAGGGGGATGAACCGATGATAGATCCGGTAAACATTAATATGGCTGTTGTGCCCCTGATAAAAGATAAAAGCATTAATGTTTCTACAATTTGTTATAAAATTAAAGACACAAAAGATATATCGGACCCTAATATTGTTAAAGTTATTAAAGATAAAAATAATTTTGCTTTATATTTTTCCAGAAGTGTTATTCCCTTTAACAGGGATAATGGAAAAATTGATTATTACAAACATATGGGGCTTTATGTTTACCGCAGGGAATACCTGCTGAAGCTTATAAAGCTGAAATCTTCAAAACTTGAAAATGCAGAAAAGCTCGAACAGTTAAGGATACTTGAAAACGGGGAAAAAATAAAAGTTATTGAAGTAAAAACAGATTCACACTCAGTTGATACACAGAAAGATTTGAAAAAAGTAAGAAAATTAATAAAATAAAAACTTGAAAAAAGTAAAATACATTTTTTTAACCGGGGGAGTTGTATCATCACTTGGCAAAGGTATAGCTGCCTCATCGCTCGGATTGCTTCTTAAATCACGCGGCTTGCGCGTAACTATACAGAAGTTTGATCCGTACATAAATGTCGATCCCGGGACTATGAGCCCCTACCAGCACGGCGAAGTATTTGTTACAGAAGACGGCGCTGAATCAGATCTTGATCTCGGTCATTATGAGCGGTTTATGGATATGGATATGACCAAAGCCAACAATACTACAACCGGCCAGGTTTATTATGAAGTTATTTCCCGTGAAAGACGCGGAGATTATCTCGGAGCAACAGTTCAGGTTGTACCTCATATTACAGATGAGATAAAGCGCCGCATGATGAAGCTGGGTGAATCAAAAAAATATGACGTAGTAATCACTGAAATCGGCGGAACTGTGGGTGATATTGAATCATTGCCGTTTCTTGAAGCAATGAGGCAGCTGATGCTTAAAGCCGGCAGGGAAAATTCGCTTTCAATACATTTAACTTATGTTCCTTTTATTGAGGCAGCGGGTGAAATAAAAACCAAGCCAACCCAGCACAGTGTAAAAACCCTTCTGGAAATAGGTATTCAGCCTGATATACTGGTAATAAGAAGCCATAACAGCATATCGAGGGATATTAAGGATAAGATAGCTTTATTCTGTAATGTTCAGCCAAACTGTGTTGTTTCTGCTAAAGATGTACCTACAATTTACCAGGTACCGCTTGAGCTGTTAAAAGAAGGTTTGGATGAAATTGTAGTTGAGAAGCTTCATATTAAGAAAGGCAAGCCAAATATTACGAAATGGAAAAAACTTGTAAGCAGAATAAATAATCCCAAGAACACCGTAACAATTGGTATATGCGGAAAATATAACATGGTTCCCGATGCATATAAAAGCATACTCGAGTCATTTGTACATGCCGGGGCAGAAAATGAAGTAAAAGTGAATATAAAGTGGGTTTCGGCACAGGATTTGGAAAAAGATCACAACACTGCCAAACACCTGGAAGGTATTGACGGTTTGCTTGTGCCATACGGATTCGGTGAACGCGGCACGGAAGGAAAAATACGCGCAATCAAATTTGTACGCGAAAATAAAATCCCGTTCTTCGGTATCTGCTTTGGTATGCAGCTTGCTGTGGTTGAATTTGCCCGCAATGTTTTAAAACTGAGGGATGCCAACAGCGCTGAGATAAAGGAAACACGGAATAATGTTATTGACCTGATGGAAGAACAGAAAGGTATAACAGAAAAAGGCGGCACAATGAGGCTTGGCTCGTATGCATGCACTGTTAAACGGAAAACTAAAACGTATGAAACATACAAAGCTGTAAACATTACTGAAAGGCACCGCCACAGGTATGAGTTCAACAACAGGTTCAGGATGCAGTTTGAAGAAGCAGGTATGGTTTTTTCCGGCATCAATCCGGATAAGGACCTGGTCGAAATAATTGAAATTCCAAACCACCCGTGGTTCATTGCATGCCAGTTCCACCCTGAGCTTAAATCAAGGGCAACAAAAGCACACCCGTTATTCAGGGAGTTTGTAAAAGCCTGTAAAAAGAACAAAAAAAGGCAAAAGTAAAAAAGCAAAAAAAATAAGGAATAAAAAAAGTGGTGTCACGCAAATATCTGACACCACAAAATAATTATAGTACCTTTTTAAAAGAATTAATTCTTTTACATACTTGATTTCTTCACATCCTGCCCGTCGCCTTCATATTTACTTGGACATTTTGTAAGAACTTCAGTTGCATGGAAAGTACCGTCTTTTACTTTTCCTTTTGCAACAACACTTTCTGCCATCTTAAAGTTATTAGGTTCAGCGCCGTCAAGTATTACTTTCATTTCAGTTTTGTTTTCATCCACCATATAGAAAGTAAACTTATTGGTAGCAGCATCAAAGCCTGCATTTTTTTCCTTTACCCATGTTCCTTTTACCTGGCATTTTTTATGTGTCTCTGATGCATGCTGGAAGTTTGCATACTCTACCTTTGTATCAACAAATGCAAAAAATCCAACAACAACAAATACAACAATAATAATAGCTCCGATTAAATAACGTTTATTCATTTATTTACTCCTTTTCGATATTTTTAATTTTTTTATCCAGTGAAAGCATATAAAGGAAAATACCCAGCCATACAATCAATGTAATACCCAGCACTATATAACTTGCATTCTGTTCCATTAATTACTCTCCTTAAGCTTTAATTTAGCAATTCTTATTCTTAAATTCAGCATCCAGGCAAATAACCCTGTGAAACCTGCAAGTGAGCTTAAAAATACTATAAGCATATTGGTGCTCATTTTAATTTTTCCGCTTGAATTTACCAGCGGGTCGGGATGCAGGGATTCAACTATCCTTGGAAATATAAAGATAAAGAACGGAACAGTGATTCCCGCTAGAATAGAATATACTGATGAGAGCTTTGCTCTCTGCTCTTCAGATTCAACTGCGCTTCTTAGCGCAAAATATGCGCCATAAACCAGTATCAGCACAAATATTGAAGTCTGGCGCGGGTCCCAGTTCCAGAATGCTCCCCACTCAAATTTTGCCCATATAGCACCGGTTACAGTAGCAAGCACTGCGAATATAAGTCCAAGCGCTGCTGATGATGCAGCTTTCAGGTCATACAATATATCACGTTTACGTATATACTGCGCCCCGTAAATAAGCGCCATTACAAACGCAACAGTGCTAATCCATGCCGTCGGTACGTGGAAATACAAAATCCTTGCTCTTTCTCCCATATTACCAACTGCGGGGATCGGAGCTATTATTGCGAAACATATTACAACTGTAAGCCAGATAAATAAACCGTACTTTAAAAATTTATCCATTAATAAAATTAATTTTACAGATTTTCAACAGTATCTTCATCATCAAGGAATTCAACTCCCCTTACTTTTTTAACGTCGCGCCTAAGCTCAACATATTTCCTGATATTATTCATCAGTTCAGCCGGCTCCGGGACTGCTTTCAGCAGGAAATTCATTGATGTTTTATCAGAAGTTGTAAGAGCAATGTTCCCGAGCTTAAAGAGTCGCTGCCAAAATGGCTCATACATATCAACATCCCGAACCCTGTATAGTTCCAAAGCTTCAGTTTTTTTGGAAAATATCCCTGTTGTATAAAATATTCTTTCTGTTGTTACTTTATATCTGTGATTTTTAACAATAAGCCATTTAATAAATATATAAATAAACGGAATGATCACAAGTACAGCTGCTAACGGAAAAAATAACACACTTAAAACAATTATTATAAGGGATATAAGTCCCATGGAAATAAAAATTCCGAAATTTAATACCTGTGATTGTGAGCCTTCCCAGACAATTTGCTCTGAATTTTGATTCATAATTGATAATTATTTATGAATTTCAAAAGAATTACTTTAAAAATAGCGATTAATACATTCATAAAAAATAATAAATATCATACTTTTTTATGATGAAGGTCATAATTTGAATACAATTTTTATTCAATTGTAAAAGTGTTAATTATTTAAGAATTTACATTAATGAAAATTGCATTTTTATCTCCATTTTACCCGTTCAGGGGAGGAATAGCCCAGTTTGGTGATTCATTGTACCTTGCACTGGCTAAAAATAACGAATTGAAGGCCTATACATTTACCCGACAGTATCCGTCCGTATTATTCCCCGGTAAAACCCAATACGTTTCAAAGGATGACCTGAACAGGAATATTCCGGTTAACCGTATTCTGGACAGCATAAATCCCATTAGCTGGAATAAAACTGCAAAGGAAATAATCAAATATTCGCCTGATGTTGTATTAATAAGTTACTGGATGCCTTTTTTTGCCCCGGCATTCGGAAAAATTGCAGCAAAGCTGCGTAAAAAAGGAATTAAAGTAATTGCGTTGCTGCATAATGTAATTGCACATGAAAACAGGTTCGGCGATAAAGCTCTTACAAAATATTTCTTCAATAAATGCGATGGATTTGTGCTGCTGAACAAAAACAGCGAAAAAGACCTGCTGGACCTGAAACCTGATGCAAAATATATAATTCACACACATCCGTTATATGACCATTACGGAAATAAAATTGATACTGCTGAAGCCAGAAAGAAACTCAATATACCCGGTGATAAAAAAGTAATATTGTTTTTTGGATTCATAAGGGATTACAAAGGACTGGACCTGCTGATAGAATCTATGAAAAATCTGAACGATGAACATTTACTTTTAATTGCCGGAGAAGTGTACGGTGATTTTAAAAAATACGATGAACAGATTGATAAATTTAATATAAGAAATAAAATCAGCCTTCATGTAAGATATATTCCTGAAACTGAGATACCGCTGTTCTTTTCTGCGGCAGATGTTTGCTTACTCCCCTACCGTACGGCAACTCAAAGCGGAATTGTTGGCATTGCTTATCATTTTGACCTGCCTGTGATTGTAACAAATGTTGGCGGACTTGCTGAAATGGTTGAGGAAAATAAAACCGGTTTGATAATAGACGTTCTGAAACCTGAAAACATTGCCGAAAAAATAAATAAATATTTCAACGGTGATCTAAAAGTTAAATTCATTCCTAATATCACAGTATATAAGAACATCAACTCCTGGACCAGGCTGGCTGAAGAGATCAATAAATTTATCAGAAAATAGAAAAGATTTGTAGTAAATATCACTAATAAATTCAGCTGTTTTAACTGATAATTTTCCGTTGTTTATATAAACCATCCTTATTATATTATTAAATATTAATCAAAATTCAATTTAATTCTAATGAAATACTTACTTTTTGCAGTATTTTTTTCATTATTATCTGTAATTAATGTTTATACAGAAGATAATAATTACGTTCCCGGTGAAATAATTGTAATGATAAAACCGGGAGAGCAGGTCAGTGATTTAACCGGTTCATTCGGATTTTATAATATGACAGTTAAAGAACCTGTGGTACAGTTTATGAATATCTGGCTGGTTAAGTTTGATAACGGCAGGGTAAATAACCAGGCTATGTTAAATGAAGTGAGAAAACATCCTTCTGTAAGCTTAGCGCAGTTCAATCATTACGTTACAGAAAGATCGGTAACACCAAATGATACAAGGTTTGCAGAGCAATGGTCATTGAACAATACAGGGCAGACGGGCGGAACGCCTGATGCAGATATTGATGCACCTGAGGCGTGGAACCTCACCACTTCAGGATTAACTGCAGCCGGGGATACAATTGTAGTTGCAGTTATTGACGGAGGATTCTACCTGAATCATCTCGATCTTGTTTTCTGGAAGAACTGGTATGAAATACCTTCAAACGGAATTGATGATGACGGAAACGGCTATATTGATGATGTTAACGGCTGGAATGCTTACAACAGCAACGGTAATGTTACAGCAAGCGGCACTCACGGAACGCATGTTTCCGGTACTGTTGGTGCACTGGGTAACAATAATTTGGGTGTAACAGGGGTTAACTGGAATATTAAAATTATGGCAATTCAGGGTTCATCCGGTACAGAAGCTGTTGTATTAAGAGCTTATGGCTATGCATTAAAACAAAGAAAAGTTTATGATTCTACCAACGGTTTGAAAGGCGCTTTTGTTGTTTCAACCAATTCATCATTCGGGGTTGATTACGGACAGCCTTCAAATTACCCGTTGTGGTGCGCCTTTTACGATTCACTTGGCAATAAGGGAATATTAAGCGCATGCGCCACTGCAAATCTGAATGTAAACGTAGATGTTGTTGGTGATATACCTACAGCATGTCCAAGCGACTGGATGGTATCAGTAACTAATACTACCAATACAGATGCTAAAAATTCAGGTGCTGCTTATGGATTAACAACTATAGATCTGGGAGCACCGGGCACCAGCATACTTTCAACAACAACTGCCAGCAATTACGGACTTTCGACCGGTACATCAATGGCAACACCGCATGTGGCCGGGGCAATTGCATTCATGTATGCCGTAGCTCCGCTGCCGTGGATAACACAATACAAATTAACCCCGGGTCCGTATTCACTTCAGGTAAAACAAAAGATAATGCAGGGTGTTGATATAAAGCCATCAATGGTTAACACTGTTTCAGGCGGAAGGCTGAATCTGAATAACAGTGCTTTATTGATGCAGAATCCGACAGCTATAAACAGCCAGAATACAGGCATCCCGTCTTTGTTCAGGCTTTACCAGAATTACCCGAATCCTTTCAATCCTTCGACCGTTATAGCTTTTGATATGCCGAAGGATGGTTATGCTTCACTTAAAGTATTTAATTCCCTTGGTCAGGAAGTTGGAGTAATAATTGACGGGATAATTAAAGCCGGTTCATACCAGAAAGTATTCAATGCGGCAGAGCTGCCAAGCGGTATTTATTTCTATAAATTCACGACGGAAAGCTTCAGTGATGTAAGGAAAATGTCTTTAATCAAATAGGTAAAAATTTCTCATAAATTATATTTATCATTTGTTTTTTACAATTTTCCTGTTAATTTAGTTCATTCAAATTTTAGTTTCAAACGGAGGTAATTGCGGGTTAACGTAAAACTCTTTTAATTAAGAGCTAATATGTTAACCTGTTTTTTTTTATTCTTTTTTAATGCTATTTTGCAACTTTGTGAAATCTAAATTTTTTATGTGATTTAATTTGTAATACTATATATCAACAGTAATATTTAATATTACAGAATTTTATCAGAACAAATAGAACAGACCGCTAAAAATACTTCACTTTTCCCGATCCTGCTCGTAAATTTTATGGGAACTCTGGGCTTCAGCATAGTTATGCCTTTTTTGGTATTTCTGGTAACATCATTCGGGGGCAATGCTATCATATACGGAATCATCGGCGCAGTTTATCCTTTTTTCCAGCTCTTTGGCGCGCCTTTGCTTGGCAAGTGGTCTGATATTTACGGAAGAAAGAAAATTCTTTTTTTAAGCCAGGCTGGTACGGTTGCAGGCTGGCTGATATTCCTTGCCTCAGCAGCTGTTCCTTTAACAGTACTGTTTACTTTTAACAGTGAATTGCTGGGAGTATTTTCTGTTACAATACCGCTTATCTTTGTGTTTGCGGCCAGGGCAATTGACGGGTTAACAGGCGGCAACATATCAGTAGCTAATGCTTATCTGGCTGATATAACGGACGAAAAAAACAGGAACAGGAACTTCGGTAAGATGTCTGTATCATCAAACCTGGGATTCATTGCAGGACCTGCCCTTGCAGGTTTACTTGGCGCAACTTCACACGGATATGTTATACCTATAATTGCCGCCCTTGTACTTTCTGCGATAACGCTTGTTTTGATACAATTCTACCTTCCCGATACCTGGATTAAGCAATACACAGAAAAACCTGATGATATCAAAAAAGTACTGGGGTTTGAAAACAAAGAGTGCTACAGGATTGAAGGCGAAAAAAAAGCAGCCAAATCAAAGATTCTGGATATTCCCAATATAAAATTTATCCTGGTAATTTATTTCCTTATTTTTCTGGCATTCAACTTTTATTATACATCATTTCCGGTTCACGCTATCGAAAAACTTAACTGGACGGTTGGTGAAATGGGTATATATTTTTCTGTATTAAGCATTCTTATGGTAATTGTTCAGGGACCTGTGCTTAGCAGGCTATCAAAAAAAGTAACAGAAAGTATCTTAATTATAACCGGCAATCTTTTTCTGGTCATAACATTTTTAATGCTGCTTTCCGGTAATAGTGTAATCGTTTTTTCTTCTGCTTTGTTTTTCGCAGCAGGCAACGGTATTATGTGGCCTTCCGTTCTCTCAGTTCTTTCCAAAGCAGCAGGTAAAACATTTCAGGGAACAGTGCAGGGATATGCAAGCAGTCTGGGCAGTCTTGCAAGTATTATAGGATTGATACTGGGAGGAATTATTTACTCTGCCATAGGCGCATATACATTTGTAATTTCCGCGTCCGTAATTTTTCTCGTCGCTGCATTATCTTTCAGATTTCCGGCAGTATTAAAAGAATGCCCAGTAAATGACCCGGTTTTAAATTCCTGAAGTGAAATCAATTTTGAATTAAATAATATTTTTATATTTGTATTTTACTTCATAAAATCACATTTTTAACAATATTTGATACATTCAAAGATCTGAAAAAAGGTATCCATGAAAAACCTAATTAAAAAATACACTGAATTTAACCTTTGGGCAAATAAAAGAATCAGTTCAGCACTCAGACCGCTTAATGAAGAAATATTAAATACAGAACTTAACAGCAGTTTTCGGACTGTAAAGCTTACTGTTCTCCATATATATGATGCAGAGCAGATCTGGATGGAAAGATTAAACGGAATTTCACCCAAATACTGGCCTTCAGCTGATTTTATTGGTAACGGTTCAGAAGCAGTTGAAATGATTATTAATAGTTCTGTTAGGCTTAATGATACAGTTAAACAATTAAGCCCGGAATTTATTAATTCTGAAATCAATTTTAATGATATGAAAGGAAATCCGCATAAGGCTAAAGTGTACGATATTATTCAGCACGCAGTAAATCATTCAACTTTTCACCGCGGACAGGTTGTTACTATGCTAAGGGAACTCGGAATTAAATCATTACCATCAACAGATTATATTACTTTCACGAGAGAAAACCCGTAATCAGGAATGAAAGAAAAGGTAAACATATTCTGGTTCAGGCGTGATTTAAGACTTGAAGATAATACCGGGCTTTATCATGCATTAAATTCAGCATTACCGGTTATACCATTGTTCATTTATGATACGGATATCCTGGGTAAGCTAGAAAACAAGTCTGATGCGCGGGTTGAGTTTATAAATAAAACAATTATTGAAATTAATGCAGAGTTAAAAAGCATTGGTAGCTCTTTTTTAACTGTTAAAGGAAATCCTGTTGATGTTTGGAAAAAACTTGTAACTGAATATGATATTTCTGAAGTATTTTTAAATCACGATTATGAACCTGCTGCAGTTAAACGTGACAAATCAGTTGAGGAATTTCTTAATAAAAAGGGCATCAAATTCAATTCATACAAAGACCAGGTAATTTTTGAAAAGAATGAAGTAACAAAATCAGACGGCAAACCTTATACAATATTCACTCCATACAGTAAAACTTGGCTTGACAGGCTTAAGAAGGAAGATATAAAAGTTTTCAGTTCAGAAAAGCTTAAAAACAATTTTTTAAAGTTAAACAACAAACCATTATTACTCGAAGATATCGGTTTTAAAAGATCCGGCATATTAATTCCGCCGAAAGAAATTAATAAAAGCATAATAAGTAATTACGAAAACACCAGGGATATTCCTTCAGTTAACGGAACAACGAAGCTGAGCATTCATTTAAGATTTGGTACTTTAAGCATAAGACAACTTGTTAGATCTGCTGTAAATTTAAACGATACATGGCTTAAAGAGCTTATCTGGCGTGAGTTTTTTATGATGATACTTCATCACTTTCCTTATTCAGCCGTTACTTCGTTCCGCCCTGAGTATGATAAAATAAGCTGGCGGAATGATGAAGAAGAGTTTAATGCATGGTGTAACGGAAAGACCGGTTTCCCGATTGTTGATGCAGGTATGCGCGAGCTGAATGCAACGGGATTTATGCATAACAGGGTCAGAATGATAACAGCCAGCTTTCTTTGCAAAGACCTGTTAATAGACTGGCGCTGGGGTGAGCGTTACTTTGCAGAAAAACTTCTGGATTATGAATTGTCATCTAATGTTGGCAACTGGCAATGGGCTGCAGGTACCGGCTGTGATGCTGCCCCGTATTTCAGAATATTTAATCCGCTAAGCCAGCAGCAAAAATTTGACCCTGAACTTATTTATATAAAAAAATGGATACCAGAACTGGACACTTTAGATTATCCAGCTCCGATTGTTGATCACAAGTTTGCAAGGGAAAGAACTTTAACAGCATATAAAAAAGCGCTTAACAGAAATTCGTAAATATATGTTTTTGAAAATTAATTATGTTGTTTTATCATATATTTATAATATAAATTAAAAGTCAAGTAAAATTTTCGAAACTATTTCTATAACCCCTGCAATTACATATATATATACATATATATATTAAAAGGAGAATTATTGGAAGTTAAAACGCTTTACTGGGTTTTATTCAACGTTTTTGTTTTACTAATGCTTGCTTTAGACCTCGGGGTTTTCAACAGGAAGGCACATGAGGTGAAAATGAAGGAAGCTTTGATATGGAGCGGTGTATGGGTAGCTTTAGCACTTACTTTTAATTTAGGTCTGTATTATTATTATACTCCTCCTGAAGGTTATACCAGCGCAGAATCTGCATTGCAGTTTTTAACAGGATATGTAATAGAAAAATCATTAAGTGTTGATAATATTTTTGTGTTTGTTCTTATATTTTCATTCTTTAAAGTACCGGCAATTTACCAGCATAAAGTATTATTCTGGGGAATTATTGGCGCATTAGTAATGAGAGCAATTTTTATATTTGCCGGTGTTGCTCTTATAAATCATTTTGCATGGATTATTTACGTATTCGGTGCATTTCTAATATTTACAGGTATAAAGCTGGTAACTCAAAAAGATAAAAAAATCCATCCGGAAAGAAATCCTGTTTTAAAGCTTTTTAAAAGGTTTTTCCGTGTAACTGAAAATTATGCAGGAGGTAACTTTTTCACCAGACTGAATAACAGGTTAGTTGCTACCCCCCTTTTTGTTGTACTTATAATGGTAGAAACTACCGATCTAATATTTGCTGTTGATTCAATTCCCGCCATTCTTGCTGTAACACAGGATCCGTTCATCGTTTACAGCAGTAATGTTTTTGCAATTCTTGGTTTACGCTCTCTTTATTTTGCACTTGCCGGACTTGTAAAGCTGTTCCACTACCTGCATTACGGGCTTGCAGCTATACTTGTTCTTGTTGGTATTAAAATGATACTCAATCATTATTATGCTGCCAAGATCATTTCAACAGAGCTCTCATTAGTACTTATAGTTTTAATTCTTGCTGCCTCTGTTGTTGCTTCAGTAATTAAACCAAAAGTGCAGGCAGTATAAACATAGCAGAAAATTTTAAACCGCATTATTTACCCCTCAATTTGAGGGGTATTTTTTTTGACAGTAATTAGGTATTTATTTTTAATAAAATTAATTATTAATTGCATTTAAGTTAAATATTAATCATTATTTAATAAAGGTTTATAAATGGATTTGAAATCAATACTTATTTTACTGCCTGTTTTAGTTGTTCCATGGATTGTCCTTTATTTCATATTCATTGCATCCGGAAAAAAAGTTATATCCAATTTCAAAAAGCTGGCAGAAAAATACAAGCTTACCTGCGATTTTTCCAAAAAGATCGGTATGAAAATTCACCCGGCAGCAGAAGGTATTTACCGGAACAGGAGCATTAAAATTGAAAGTACTGTAAGAGATTCCATGGACGGCAAAAAAGTTATCCCTCTTACTGTTTTAACAGTACAATGTACTAATGAAGATAATTTTTCTTTCAAATTAGTAAAACGAAGTAAAAAGAATTCTGTATTAATATCAGACGGAACAGTATTGGCTGATGATAATGAATTTGATGATAAATTCATCATTCAGTCTAATAAACCGGAAAAATTAAAAAAAGTATTTGATTTTAATACACGGTTTAAGCTTGACCAGGTTAATTCACTGGGCTTTAACGGCATGATATTTCTGGAAGGCAGCAGGCTGGGTTATTTTGAACCTGAACTTCTCGTTTCAGATGATGCATTAATGAGGCTTGAGCTGGTATTGCATGAATTATGCGATATAGCAGATGTTATGAAGTACAGTTAATGAAATAAAAAACTCCTTCAGCCACAGACCAAAGGAGTTGATTTGGGGTAAAACATATATAAAAGGATACCACATTATCTAATCATAGCCAGCTTTATAGCACCCCCTAATTTACATCAAGCAAAATCATAAAATGTTAATTAACCTGAACTTTTATTTTATCAATATCATTTTCCTGGTATCACTGAACAGCAAATTACCGTTCTCACCTAAAGCATGTATCCTGTAAAAATAAACTCCGGAAACAAGCAATGAAGCATCATAAGAAACCTCATAACTTCCTGCTTTCTGGAATGTATTAATTAATACTGATATATTTCTTCCTAAAACATCAAAAATATTTATATTAACAGAAACATTTTGTTTAATGCTGTACCTGATCTTTGTTACAGGGTTAAAAGGGTTTGGATAATTCTGTTCCAAAATATAATTATCCGGGATATTATTGTTTAAAGTAATTACTCCGGTTAATGGTCCGAAAGTACCATCTGCTTTAATGTTCTGAGCGTAAACCCCGCCATTATCAAGTCTTCTATCCTGCCAGCTTAAAATGCTCATACCTGATGAATTCACAACAGAATTCAGACGGATCTTAGGACTGGAAATACTGCTGGCAGTTATGACGTTTCCGCTCCATAAAAATGCCCCGGACGGTCCCATCTTTGCAGCTTTTATAACATTGTTTCCGCTGCCTGCAGATTGATTAAAACTGATAATTGCATTAGTATCTTTTGTTACAATATTAAAAATACCAACCTGGTCAGAGCCCATAATTTGAACAGGAATGCCGTCATTTCCCCATTGCCTTACACCTGTTGAAGACATCTTCTGAGCATAAAATCCCCATTGAGTCTGCCCAGAGTTTGCTTCCTGCCATACAGCATAAGTTTCTCCGGTAGAGTTCATATAAGCAGCAACCGGGGAAAAATGATGGTTTGAAGTATTTCCCGAAACTGCAGTACCGTTTACGGGAAACTGAATGACTCCGGCAGAATTTTTCCTCTGTACATAACCGGTTGTCATATTCATAGAATTCCTGTCATCATGCCAGCAGTAAACTGCTCCGTTGTTTCCATCCGGAAATAATCGCGGTGTGTAAAATCCTGAAACTCTTCCCAGTGAATAAACAGTATCCTGTGATGCATTCCATACTCTTGCACCTGTTGATGAAACTTTCTGGCTGTAAATTTTATAATTAGAAGGACTGATGAATGTTCCTGTATAGCCTGAAAACATCAAAATAACACTCCCGTTATCTGAAGGTATCATTGCAGGCCAGTCATAATTTTCTGCAGTACCGCTTGTCCATAATACAGGTGATGAACCCCATTGTTTAACTCCGGCAGCATTTAATTTCTGCAATGCAAGCTTTCTTGGACCGGAACCTATCAACCAGAAGAATACATAATTTCCGTCCGATGTTTGAACAACTTTAGGATTTGGTTGATATGAATTTACGGAATCTGATAATGTTACACCGTTTGCGCCCCACATTTGTGTACCGGCCGGGCTTATCATATAAGCAAACGGATTTATCGAACCGCCGCTTCTTATATCAGTAAATGTAAGTATTGCATTATTATTATTATCGGCAATCATATCCCAGTCAACCAGTGATGAGTTTTGAGGATTATTGCTTACAAGTATCCCTCCTGCCGGAAAAACAATATTACCATTTACATCCAGCTTCTGGATATAAACAGCATAACTTCCTGACCTGCTGTCAAACCATGAATAATACGTAGAACCATCGGGACATAAAGCCATTTTTGTAACGGATTGTTCCCCGTTCTCATCACATACTAAAGTATTTACAGCAGTATTTGAATTCCACTGAGCAAGTGTACTTTCTGATACAGTGATTAAAACTGTCAGGGTTAATATTATTATGGTTATAAAATTCATTTAATTGTTAAAAATTACAAAGGGATATCTATAAAAATAATTTTAAACAAAAATACAAACAAGTAGAATTTATTTAAAATTTACCCACTTATTTTTCACAAAATATCATTATTTTTGAATAATTTTTAGTTTAATGATAATGAAAGTTACTCACCAAAATAAGAATCCAAAATTTATTGAATATTTCATAAATTTTGGCAAAAAAGAAAAAAAAGATTTTATAAAATTTGCCTCAAGCACGTATTTCAATAATAAAAGAAATCTGAAACCAATATTAAAAAGCATATTCAAATTAAATCAGGTAATAGTACAGGATAATAATTTTAATATTAATACACATCTAAAAAAAGAATTCAAGATCAGCCAGAGAGCATTATGGAACAGGTTTTCTGAACTGACAAAAATTGCAGAAAGTTACCTTGTTTTAAAAAACACACAAAAAAATAAACTGCACCGCAATTCCATTTTAATAGATGAATACTTAAAACGAAATTTAAAAAACGCTGTCAGGCTTCAGATAAACCCGGTTAACAATTTAATTAAAAAAGATAAGATAGACCTGGATACATATTTTGATGTTCATGTTATTTACAGAAATATCAGTGAATATTTTATAGAGCAGAATAATTTCAGCCAGTCTGCTGTATATTATAAACTCCAGTCGGAGTACTGGCTGCTTCATTTCCTTTTGATATTATTCAAACACCTGCTTATTACCGAGCTGCAGAAAAAGAACAACATCGATATATCGCTGGAGCTATCCGATAAATTACTTGAATGCATAGATAAAGAAAAACTGCTTTCAATTGTAAAAAAGGAACTTCCGGTTGTTTCTATTCCGGCTGAATTGTATTATCTGCTTTACTGGGCCATTAAAGAGCCGGACGGATCGGAATTTTATTTTTCAGCAAGGGATATGTTCCGTAAAAACAAGCATATGTTCACGGATAATTTTAAAAATGATATATACCAGAACCTGAGGAATTACTGTATAGATAAAACCAATAAAGGTGAGTTCAGTTATTACAAAGAAATTTTTGACCTGAACAACAGCATTATAAATGACGGGCTTTTTAAAGATCTAAATGTTGTAAACACACATACCAATAATTTCAGGAATTACATATTTGCCGCACTGAGGCTGAATGAATTTGAGTGGATAAAAAAATTTATTAATGACCATTCAGGAGAGTTACCTGATGAAATTCGTGATGATGAGGTTAACCTGAATACCGGTATACTTAAAATTTATGAAAAGGATTTCTCTACAGCATTAAGCAGCCTGAACAAAGTCCGGAGGAAAAGATACCTGCAGTATCTGGATACAAGTGTTTATAAGCTGATAATTTTTTATGAAACCGGGGAAATTGAAAATTCTTATTTTGAAGCAGCCCGCCTTAAAGATTACATAAGAAAACATAAAGATATACCGGTTTATTTAATGGCAGGTTACCAGAAATTTTTAAAATTGTACGAAAATCTGATCAAATTAAACCAGAAATCAGATAAAACAGAAGCAGAATTTTTCCTAAAACAAATGGAGCTAATCAAAAATGTCGGGCTGGGAAGCTGGCTATACGAAAAAGGTTCTGAATTATCAGCCTCAAAAAATAATTAACTAATTTTTTCTCAATATTTCCGGGTTTTCATTCTACATTTAATTATTCGTTTTAAATTAGTAAATTTGTTTTTCATACCGTAAAAAATTTAATTAAATAATATATTTTTTATACAGGAAAGGATATTAAATGTCTGAAAATACGCCAATTACAGTAGCTTACGGAGATGGTATAGGACCGGAAATAATGCAGGCAACACTAGATGTGATTTTAGCAGCCGGTGCAAAACTTGATATTGAAGTTATCGAAATCGGAGAAAAAGTTTATTCAAGGGGAAATACTGCCGGAATCGAACCTTCTGCCTGGGATTCACTTCTTAGAACCCGGGTTTTTTTAAAAGCCCCGATAACTACACCTCAGGGAGGCGGATTTAAAAGCCTGAATGTTACTACAAGGAAAACTTTAGGATTATATGCAAATATCAGACCGTGTTATTCATATTACCCTTTTGTAGAAACAAAACATCCGGTAATGGACGTGGTTATTATGAGGGAAAATGAAGAAGATACTTATGCAGGAATTGAATACCGTCATACCGACCAGGTAACCCAGTGTCTGAAAATCATTTCAGAACCAGGTTCAGAAAAAATTATCCGGTATGCGTTTGAATATGCCCGGGCAAATAAAAGAAAAAAAGTAACCTGTTTTGTAAAAGATAATATCATGAAAATTACAGACGGGTTATTTCACAAAATTTTTGATAAAATCGGCGAAGAATTTCCTGATCTCGAAAAAGAAACATGGATTGTGGATATAGGTGCAGCAAAGCTTGCCACTTCTCCTGAACAATTTGATGTTATTGTAATGGAAAATCTTTACGGTGATATTTTATCAGATGTTACTGCACAGATGACCGGTTCAGTCGGTCTGGCAGGTTCTGCAAACATAGGCGATAAATGCGCAATGTTCGAAGCTATACACGGTTCTGCACCAAGAAGAGCAGGCCAGAATTCAGCAAATCCTTCGGGTTTGTTATTAGGCGCTGTAATGATGCTTGCTCACATTAAACAGTCTGATGTTGCACAAAAAGTACACAATGCCTGGCTTAAAACTATTGAAGACGGAATCCATACATACGATATTTTCAGGGAAGGAACATCAAAGGAAAAAGTTGGCACAAAAGAATTTGCTCAGGCAGTAATTGCCAGACTTGGACAAAAGCCTGCAAAATTAAAAGATGTTACTTATAATGATTTTGAAGTAAAATCTTATGATCATTATGATTACAAGAAAATCAAAAAAGCTAAAAAAGAAACCGTTGGATGTGATATATATTTACACTGGAATGAAGGATCTGCAAATGAACTTGGAGAAAAACTTAGTTCTTTGGCAGTCAGCGGGTTAAAATTAGTAATGATTTCGAACAGGGGTGTTAAAGTATATCCGCATGGTAATGCAGAAACATTTTGTGTCGATCACTGGCGTTGCCGATTCCAGTCTGTTAATGAAGGAGAATCTGTTAACCATTCAAAAATTATAGAACAGTTAAATACACTTCAAAATGCAGGTTATGATTTTATAAAAACCGAAAATCTCTGCACTTTTGACGGAGTGCCCGGATTTTCTCTGGCACAGGGTCAATAGTAAAAAATCAGTAAAAATAATTATTTCTACGGCTCTTTTAAATAAAAGAGCCGTTTTTTATATAATGTGAGAATATTATTTAAAACCCGAGTCAAAAAAAACTACCGACAGGTATTCCAAGCTTTTGATATTGATTTATTTATGAAACTTAAAGCACCTTTTACAAGTTTAATTATTAACAGATTTGAGGGTTGTAAAACCGGAGATGTTGTTGATATTTCAGTAAATATGTTTGGTATAAAAAATCACTGGATTTCTGAAATAACTGAACATAAAATTACAGAAAGTGAAGCTTATTTCATTGATGAGGGCAAAAAATTGCCTTCACCTCTAAAAATATGGAAGCATTTGCATAAAATAGAAAAATCTATTGATAGTAGTATAATTATTGATGATATTACGTATGTTACAACAAGTAAAATTATGGATTTTCTGCTTTTTCCTGTAATTTTTTCCATGTTTTACTACAGGAAACCGATATATAAAAAACAATTTAAGTAACCAACTTAAAAATAACTGGTTTATATGGTAATTACCTATAAAACAAATGCAAAACCTGAAGCTCATCAGCTTTCGGAACTATTTAAAAATTCAGGAATAAAACGACCTGTAGAAGATCTTAACAGAATAAAAAAAATGATTGACCATGCAAATATTGTTATTACGGCATGGGATGGGGAAAAGCTTGTTGGAATAGCCAGGGCGTTGAGCGATTTTGCATATTGCTGCTATTTATCTGATCTTGCTGTTGATAAGGAATATCAGAACCAGGGAATTGGCCACGAGCTCGTTAACGAAGTCCAGAAGCTTATTGGGGAAGAATCAAATTTAGTCCTTTTATCTGCACCAGAGGCTATTGAATATTATCCGAAGATCGGCTTTGAAAAAGCCGGAAATTCATATATTATTTACCGCAAAAAATAGAATATCATATTTACCTGCCATCTGCTAAATTTACAATATGAATGATAAAGAAATTCAGAAACTCAGAAGGCAGTATTCCAAAAGTACATTAACAACTGCCGCAGTAAGTAAAGACCCTTTTAAACAATTTGAAAAATGGTTCAATGAAGTATTAAAATCAGGATTCCTTGAACCAAATGCTATGACGCTTGCAACAGCAGATATATCGGGTAAACCCTCTTCCAGAATTGTTCTTTTAAAAGGTTTTGATGAAAAGGGTTTTATATTTTTCTCAAATTATAAAAGTAAAAAGGGCAGGGAGCTGGAAGTCAATCCTCAGGCTTCGCTGTTATTTTACTGGGATAAGCTTGAAAGGCAGGTAAGAATAGAAGGAAAAGCAGAAAAATTAACTAACAATGAAAGTGATAATTATTTTCAAACCCGTCCTTATAAAAGCCGTTTAGGGGCTTGGGCATCAAAACAAAGTAATGTAATTGAAAGCCGGAATGTAATTGTTAAAGAATTCCTGAAATATATGGTAAAATTCAGAAACCATGTACCGCTGCCGCCGGATTGGGGCGGTTACAGGATAATTCCGGAATCATTTGAATTTTGGCAGGGCAGACCAAACAGGCTGCATGACAGAATAAAATACACAAAATTTAAAAGCGGCTGGAAGATCGAAAGGTTAGCACCGTAAATTTTTAATTACCTGCATATTTTAAAGCTTCTTCAGTTATCCATAATTTATAAGCGAAATACTCATCCCGTTCCAGCTCAAATAAAAGTTCATTACAAGCAGCCTTATCTTCTTTATACCTGATATTATTTAGCTGATTAGTATATTTAATAAATTTTAAATACTGATTTTTCCGCATTTCTGTCATAAACTTATTATTTTGTACTGTCTTTTTGAAAGTATCGAGTAAAGACTGAAGCGGTAATATCCACTTTAATCCAAAATAGATCCTTGACTGCAGGATTCTAAGGTCCATTTTAAGGTATACTTCTTCGGGTTTACTTTTTGCCAGCGCTTCAAGCGCTTTTTCGAAATTACCTTCCTCGTTTTCAAGGTATGCCAGCCCATAGTAATAATAAGCATCTCGCGAATCCTTATGAATCTCATCTTTATAATCATTGATAAAATTCCTGAGCCATTTATATTTTTTAAGTTTGCTTGCTGTTACAACCATGCTGGAATAAAAAGAATTTGGCATATACCCATGGTTTAAATAACTTTTTTTATTAAGCTCAAGTTCATAGACCCGGAAAGATTCTTCCAGAAATTTCAGATTACCGTTTCTTAATCTTCTAACACAATAATTTTCAAGATTTATATACAAATCTCCAATTGCCGGACCTATTTCTGTTTCGTGTTTAATAACAAGTTCCTTTAGTTTATAGTAATTTTCTTCATTTTCAGGCTCGATAAACAGCATTATAACCCTATAATATATCAATATCATTGGTGCATTCTGAAAATGTTCTGTTTTAAAATTCTTAAGGATATTTTCAAATATTTCTGTATCAATTTTAACATTATAAAGATACATTGTATTTAGGGTTATTGCATAGAATTTTAAAACACTTATCAGGTAAAAGTAAGTAATATTATCAGAAAACAGCTGGATGTTATCTTTTGTCAGATATTTTTCATATTTCCCCATATAAATTTCTGCAAGATAAGATAGTTTATGTTCAGCAAAAAGATACCTGTATTCGTAATAAAAATTATCCCTTACCTTAAGTTCATCAAGTTCTTTATTGGCTGCATCTATTGTTCGTTCGTAATCTTTGAATAATTTTCTCTCAAACAGCTCTTTTAAAAGAATATCTTTTGACCTGAACGGATCATTTTGAAATTTTTGATATCCAAGAAACCGTTCAACCAGTTCGTACAGATAGAACATAAGAAGTCTTAATGTACTATCTTTATATGGTTTACCCGGAAACAACTTAGAAAATACTTTTTCCTTTTCAATTTTTGTTTCATCAAAATCAGGGTAATTCTTCTTGACTACATCAAAGAGTTTAATAACATTTACGTTCTTATTAAAAAACGGCGAAGCAACAAACTCAGTAAACTCCTTTATTTCTTTGGGAGTGAATGTTTTAAAAGCTTCTATTAAGCTAGATCTCTTCAATTTAAAAATTCTCCTGTTTTAACAAGCAGCCAGTTTCTTTCAAGTGTATTTGGGGTTGATTCAACATCTTCTTTAAGCTTTAAAAAATCCTTTCCCGAATTTTTTTCCCTGCATTTAACCAGCCTTGTATAAAATCTCAGGAAATTTGAAATTCTTTCAAATCTTTCATCAGATAATGATGACCTGTTATTATTCAGAAAATGCCTGTATGAATCTATATAATATACAGCCTGTGAAGTAAGTCCAAGCTCGTAATAACATTTAAGTACAAGATCTCTTACAGGCAGTTTATACTGAATGTGCTTAATTGATTTTATATTGTTAAGATGCCAAAGGGCTTTTTCGAAATCTTTTTTTCCGAAATACAAACGTGAATAAGAATAATTTATAACAACATCGGTATTATCAGGTGCAAGCATATTTTTATATTGTTCAATAAAATTTTCTGTAAATTCCAGGTCACCTATAGTAATTGCTGTGCTGACAATATTGCCGAACATCAGGTCATCAAAATAAATGTGTTCCGCAGCTGCATACAATTTCAGCTTTAAACAGATCTTATAAAGCTCGAACCTTTCTTTAGTATATCCTGTATGATTTTGGTATCCCATGTAAACACAATGACTTTGAAGGATATTATGCAGGCTGTAAAGATCACTTTGGGAAAGTTTATTGTGTTCATTAATTAATATCTGCTTTAGTACATCGTAATATTTTTCTTCTTTTTCTTTTATTAACAAAGCTTCGTTTAAATGTAGTTTAATTTTAAGCTTATTTTTAAAATATTTATCTTTATTCATAAGAAAATCAAAAATATAATCAATGAAATCAAAATTATACTCAATTTGCTCGTACATATTTTTATCCAGCATAAAGCGGTAATGATTCAATGCTTTGGTTAAATAAAAACTTGTAAGTTCATCATCAATATATGTTACGGTATTTGGAGTATAATTTTTAAAATCTTTTTGTTTGTATTTGCTCCAGTCCATATAAATCTCTTTCTGCTGCTGAAGCTCATACTTTTTCAGGTAATAATCGCTGTCATGATATTGTATATTCATTATATCTTCTTCAATCTCTGAATAATATTTCAGAAATACTTTCTCAAGTTTCCTTTCATTAAGTTCTTTTAGTAAATTTAATCCCCTGTTAAGATCATCTTTCCTGAAATTAACATATGCAAGAAAATCTTCGGCTAGTTTTCCAAGGTTATAGATAACTGTTCTCAGAAAACCATCATTATACGGTTTATCTGGAAACAATGTACTGAAGACAATATCTTTATTAAGCTTGTTATCTTTAAATTCAGGGTAAAATTTTCTTAAATAATCGTATAAGCGCTTAACATGTATATTCTTGTTAAAGAATGGAGATCTGACAAATTCACCGAATTCTTTGAATTCTTTAGCAGAAAATTTACTTAATATCCCAAGAAGCGTAGCACTTATCATTATATATATCCGGAAAATTAAAAACAATATAAACTACTTTTTTGGGATAAAAAACACAAAATTCATTTCATTTTTAGGATTTTACAGATTTCTGTTATAAAATTTGAATTAAATTTCTGAAACAATAATCTTTTTCTTTCAATTTTTTAAAGCAAAAACTTTAAAATTAAATATTCCACTCTTAAATATATATATTTCATATAGTTAATTAAAAAATTCATAAATATCTGGTTGCAATAAAAAATATAAATGTAAACAACATTAAAATCATTTCTTTGTTCAGAATAAAACTCTAAACTATTTTTGTATCAAGTTTATAAAATTAAATAAGAAAGGAATCAAAAAATGTTTGGATTCGGAAAAAAAATAGAGAAAGACCCCAAAAAAGCAATTGAGCAGGCTGATAAAACTATTAACTCAGGATTAACAGGCTTTTTTACAAAAGCATTTGTTGGTAAAGAGGGAATGGACCAGATCAATCACGGGCTTGATGTTGCAAAACAATATACCGATTACGGAAATTTAAACCAGACCGGTATGGCTGCAACAGCAGATGTATTAAGCATAGAAGATACTGGTACATTAATAAACTATAACCCGGTTGTCAGATTAAAGCTTATGGTAACTCCGCAGTTCGGACCGGCTTTTGAGCAGGTAGCTGAAACAGCAGTTTCAAAAATTGCTATTCCAAGGGTAGGCGATAAAATTAACATTAAATACAACCCGGCTAATACATCTCAGATACTGGTTGTATAACATTTAAACAATACAGGAGGAATTCAAACTAATGAGATTCACAAAAACATTATTAATCCTGGCTGCGGTAATTACGGTCTTTTCAGGCTGCGGCAGGATAAAACAGATTCAGCAGATAACTGATAAATTTTCCGGAGACAGGCTTTACTTTTGTGAAAGATACGTAACCAAGGAAATTGGCGAAGATACAAAATTTAAAGCCGGAAAAATTACAGTAATGGTAAAACTTCAGAATCCGATAGGTGAAAAAGAAGTTGATATTAATATTACAGATGCAGCTACAGGTAAAGCGGTTGACACATTTCCGTTCACTGTTCAGCCAAGCTGGGACTATATTCACTTTGATGATGTAGAGTTCAAAGATAAAGGCAAATACAAAGTAAGCTGCTTAAAGAAAAACGGCGACGTTATCTGCAGCGGTGAAGTAGAAATTATTTAATTTTTGTTCATTATATTACTTCCAATAAACCAATATCTCAGCCGGAGGCAGCCGGCTGAGATATTTGGTGAAACAATTTGCTAATTGATACGAAATTTCCTTGATTAAACTTTTTAATGATTATGAAGACGGGTAAAGGTATAGATATAGAAAAATATGCAGATCTATGCGCAAGAATGGACGGTATGCTTAATAACAGAAAAGAATGTTTAAAGATAGCTAGTAATGAAGGTATAAAACCTGATGAGTGGGAAGAAGCTCATAAATATTGGCAGGAACGAATCACAGATCCTGAAGATATGGGAAGAACGGCAGCTGTTTTTATGGCTTTCTGGGAAATGGCTAAATTCAGACTAAAATAAGATTATGAAAGATATAAACGGTATTACAATCCAGCGATACGCAGAGCTTATCTGCTGTACTACTGATACAGTTACAGAAGATGAATTCTGGGCTGCTCTGGAAAAAGAAGGGATCAGTAAAGATCTATGGCAGCCTGTAAAAGACGGCTGGAATGCCGAGCTTTTTAAACCCGAAAATTACATGACCCTGCAGCAGGATTATAATAATGCCTTAGAAGCTGCAATTGAGAAAAAAAATAACGGAAACCCTCCGTGTTCGATAGAAGAATTTGCAGACCTGAATGCGCAGTTTTATTACAGGAAAGACCCAAATAATAACAATGAGCAAATGGATTATAATGAGATACTCGTACAAAATAATCTTGCACCGCTTAAATGGACTGAATATTCCGGTTATTGGGCACCAAAAACAACAAAGGCAGAATATTCAGAAAAATACTTTGAATTGCTAAATCAGGCATCATTAAAATATATGTAAATTGCCATAAATTAAAATTGTTTCAAAAATAATCATAAACTCCCCCCAATAAGCCATCCTGATAACTCGGGACGGCTTTTTTATACCACGTAATTAAACCAATTCTTAAAGGCAAGCATCATATAAGAAAATAACATAAAGATAAATATGAAATTATTAATTTTAAGCCTTCTAACAGTGATAATTATGGGTAAAATAACATTTTCAGATGATGCCAGGCTGATATTTGAAAAAAGCATTCCTACTGAACCCGGAAAAGAACTGGTTACAAGCCTTATTGCAGGGAATATAGAAATTACTACAGGAAGCAGCAATGAAGTTAACGTTAAAGTTTACGGAAATGACGAAGCAGAAGAAAAAATAATTTTTACTGCAGAACAGACAAGTACTGGAGTAAAAGTTGAAGGCAAACAAAAAGATAAAAAAAATCTTAAAAACCTGACAATAAGAGTTGAAATTTCTGTCCCATCTAATTATGACCTGAAACTATATAGTTCCGGCGGAAATCTAACTGTAAAAAATATATCCGGCAAAATTGAAACAAATACTTCAGGCGGAAACATTAAAATAGATGATACAAAAGGAAACCTGGAGGCTTATACAGCCGGTGGGAATGTTACCATTAACTCCTCTAATGGTAATATTAAAGTATCCACTTCAGGAGGTAAAATTTCAATTAACGGATTTGAAGGTAATGTGGATGCTTCAACTGCCGGCGGAGACATTATTCTTGATGGCAAAAACGGGAAGATTGAAGCTTCTACAGCCGGAGGCAGTATAAAACTTGATTATACCGGTAAGAATTCCGGTATAGAACTCAGCACTCTTGGAGGAAATATTATTGCTTACCTGCCTTCTGATTTTGATGCTGATGCTGATATTGGCACTCTTGCCGGAAAAATTACATGTGATTTTGCCAAAGTTAATAAAGAAAACCGTGTATCTAGTTTTATCAGGGCAAAGTTTAACAATGGAGGCGAAACTTTTAAATGCACAACTTCAGCAGGAAACATCACAGTTACAAAAAAATAAAGTTTTAGTTTTACGCATAAAAAACCGTGCTTAATGGCACGGTTTTTTTTTGAAACAAATTAGGCATTTTTAACATTTAAAACTGTAAGCGTCCGGATTTTAATGTATTATTATTCATTGTTTACCATATTTATTAATTATAATTTGCCTCTGTGAAACGAATATTTTCAATCATACTCATATTTATCGGATTTACATCATATTGCCAGCAAAAGCTGCTGATACCAATGGATGTAAGTTCACAAACCGATCATTTAAAAGCATACGGCATTGCGTACAGACATTTACTGGGAGGTAAAGAGCTTGACTGGCTGTTAAACTACCGGGGCGGCTCATTTTTATTTGATTACACACAGGAGCTGACTGCAGAATGCCTTTCCAAAGGAGTAAGTTATGAGCTCCTTTCAGGCACACAAGCTGCTCAGGTATATGCAGAAGTTCAGAATGAAGAAAATAATATGGATGTGGTGCGGCTTGAAAAAGTAGCAAAGATAGCTGTTTACGTTCCGCCTAATGCATTGCCATGGGATGATGCAGTTCAGCTTGCGCTGGATTATGTCGAAATTCCCTATGACAAAATATGGGATGAAGAAGTACTGCAGGGAAAGCTAAAAGATTATGACTGGGTGCACTTGCATCACGAAGACTTTACAGGTCAGTATGGTAAATTTTTTGCAGCCTTTGGTTCATCAGCCTGGTATCTTACACAAAAGCAAACAAATGAAGAAATGGCGAAAAAACTTGGTTTTGCCAAAGTTTCTAAATTAAAGCTTGCAGTTGTAAAAAAGCTTAAGGAATATGTAGAAGGAGGCGGATTTTTATTTACAATGTGCTCAGGTACTACAACTCCTGATATTGCACTTGCTTCTCAATACACTGATATATGCGATGCAATGTACGATGGAGATCCTTATGACCCAAATGCGAACAGCAAGCTTGATTATTCAGAGTGTATGGTATTTCAGAACTTTCAGATACAGCTTAATCCTTATGTTTATGAATATTCTGATATGGATATCACAGATGCCGAACTAATGGCAGGACAGTATAATGATTATTTTACATTATTTGATTTTTCTGCAAAAATAGATCCAGTTCCAACTATGTTAATACAGTGCCATACGGCAGTTATTAAAGGATTTCTGGGACAGGAATCGGGTTTCAGGGAAGAAAACATAAAACCCACAATGACAATTCTTGCAAAAAATGAAGGAACAAACTGGGTAAGATATTTACATGGCAACCTTGGCAGAGGTACTTTTACATTGTATGGCGGTCATGACCCGGAAGATTACCAGCATGCTGTAGGAGACCCAAAGACAGACCTTTCAATGTACAAAAATTCACCCGGTTACAGATTAATATTGAATAATGTTCTTTTCCCTGCCGCAAAAAAGAAAAAGCTTAAGACATAATATTTTGATTTCAATACAGGGGTATTAAAAATCGTAATAATAAAAAAGCAGGCATAAGCCTGCTTTTTCGATAATACTTATTCTAGTTTACGTTTCCAACTTTGTTTTTATTCCCTTTATTCTTTTTTCCGTGTTTTTTGTGTCCATTCTTCTTTCCATGCTTTTCCTTCATTTTCTGTTTCATCGTATTCCATTTATCGGTCTGTTCTTTTGTGAACACTCCCTGCAGTTTTTGGTCAGTTTCAGTTCGCAGAGTTTTTACCTGGTCACGCCTGGATTCCTTTGTTATATCCTGGTTGTTTTTTATTAAATCAACCTGGCTTGCATGGTTAAATATAATATCATATACCTGCTGCTTTTGTGTTTCGTTAAGTGATAGTTTTTCTGTTAACCGCTCAGATCTTAACTTAGCTCTTTCTTCCGGGGTTTTTTGGGTTTGCTGCGAAATAGCCGGAAATGCAGAAAAAATTAACGATAAAATAAGTAAAAAGCCTGCAAATTTTGTTGTTTTTAACATTTTTAATTAAATTAAATTAATAAATTGCCTCCTGGTTATAAGACAACTTTAACCTGTAAAAGTTTAAAAAATTGCTGGCTTATTTACATTTGTTTACAAATGTAAATTAATCTCTGTAGCAGATTGAAATATATGGGCAGTGTTTGCAGCGGTCGGTATCTCTTGTTTGTGAAAAAGGAATATCTTTATCAAATATTTCTTCGAACATATTAACCAGTTTTTTCTCAAACAGGCTTATCTTTTCAGGAGTGACGGGTTCTTCTTCGAACCAAAAAACACCTTTTGCCAGATTTTTTAAAGCGTATATGCCGAATATCAGCCGGTCTTTTTTATTGGAATTAAGATAAAGTGAGGCATAAAATAACTGCTGGAAATTTTCTTTCCGTTTGATGTTTTCAAATAGTTGATTAATGGAATCTTCGTCAGTTGTTTTGCCTGACTGATTCTTTAATTCAGCGTTACCCGATTTATAATCAATTATTCTGATAATATTATCTTTTAACTCCACCCTGTCAAGTCTGCCAAAAAGCTTAACCTTAATTTTTTCATTATTTACATTAACAGTAAATTCCTTTTCAGCATCGCTTTCCAGTGCAACAATCTTAAATGGCGCCTGTTGTTTATCACATAAAAGGACTTTATTAACCAGTTTTTCGATAACTCTTTTATATAGCAGGTTCTTGCCCAGCTTAATTTCAGCAAATTCAGAATATTCTTTCAATTGATGGCAGGCTTTTTTCCATACCTCGTCAAAATTTTCCTTTATATAAGTTATTTTCCGGTCTATGATACCCTGTGTTATTTCATTTCCTTCATCATCAGAATAAATATTCTGCATTATCTGGTGAAATATATTGCCGAATGCTGCTGCTGAAAAGTATTCTTCAACTTCTTCTTCCTCTTTAAGCTTAGCAGCTTTTTTAAAGTAAAACTGCAATGGGCAGTTTATATAAGTGCTGAGCGCTGTTGCTGAAAACTGTTTTTCATTTTTTAAAATATTTAATACTTCTGTAGTTTTTACTATTGAAATTTCTTTTCTTTCAGGAAGATCTATATCACCTGAAAGAAGATACTCTTCAGTTTTTATATTCCTGTTATATTCAGCAAGCTCACTTTGAACCTGCATAATAAATCTGCTTTTTTCGCCTGCAGAAATAACGCCTGTTTCTGTGTTATAAATTAAAGTAACATTTTTTGCCCTTTGCAGCAGCCTGTAGAAATAATATGCATAATCAGCCTCGGTATCTTCGCCAACAGGCATCCTGAAAGCTTTTTTTAAGGCATACGGAATAAATGAGCTGCTGCCCGTTTCCGGAGGCAGAATACCTTCGTTTACAGAAAGAATAATTACATTATCAAAATCCAGCGACCTAGTTTCAAGCATACCCATTATCTGAATGCCTTCAAGCGGATCTCCTGAAAACGGGACTTTTATCCTGCTGAAGCTTTCGGTAATTACATTCCAGAATGTTTCATTAATAATTTCTGCAGCGTGTTTTGATACTATATCTCCGGTCCTGTTTAAAAGAGAAAATGCTTTACTTAAAATTTCATTTTCAAAATAAGAAGTTTTTTTATCGGAATTAATAACTTCAAAAAGTTTTGAAAAAATATTATTCAGGTACTTCAAAGAGCTTTCTGCAGAATCATTTTTGCTGAATATGAGTGAAATTATTTCCGGCGGTTCTGCAAACAGTGTTAAAATGGATTTTTGAGAAGCATATACTATATTCCCGGATTTAACAGAATTCACTGCCTTGTTAATTGCCTGCAGATTTACTGACCTTATGTAAGGATGCATCAGAACAGTAATTATATCCTTATGATAATAAACTGCTTTTGATCCTTCTCCCCTGCAGTTTAACTGCAAGCTGCGCAATGATTCGGTAAAACTGTACAGCAACGAGTTTTTGAACGAAAAACCCATTGTTATATTTACTTTTTCAGTAATATCAGGAATTGAGTGTAGAACAGATATCAGCAGCTTATCATCCGGCAGTATTATGGCAGTTTTAAAGTAATTATTATTAAGCAGTCCGGCAATTTCATTGCCAAGAACTTTTGCCTGAGAAACTTCCAACGGAGCGCCGATAAATTTAATTTTAAGCTCATTTTTGCTAAAATTATCATCTTTCCATTGAGGTGAATTAATGTTTAAATTTGCAAAATTTTCCCTTAAAAATTTTCCAGCTTCGCGGTTTTTTTCTTCAAGGTAAAATTTATCTGTATCCCAGTAAGTTTCTGCCAGATCATTTTTTAAAAGAGCCTGTATAATTCCTTCTTCACATTTATTTAACTGGTTAAAACCTGCAAAAATATATTTATCGTATCTTTTTGTGAATTTACCGGCTCTTACATTTTCAAAAACATTTCTGTAAGCCATTCCTTCATAACATATATTTTTGCTGATAAGCTGATTCCTGAATTCATTATAAACCTTCCCAAGTACTTCCCATGTTTTAATGAATTCATCCTGCAGTGATGTCAGCTTTCTGGCGGAGAAGGTGTCCCAGAACCTGTAAAATTCATCAATATCGGCAACATTGAATTCAAAATCCTCTTCAATTTTTTTATGTTCTTTTAAAATCCTGAAAAGGTGATCTGCCTTAACAAGATTTTTATCTATCTCATCAAAATCGCGCAGTATCATTGCGCCCCAGGGGTAGAATTTATCGAAAGTAAGATCAGGGGAAAACTTTTTGTAAACTGAATATAGCACAAATATCAAAATCAGGTCATCATCAGTTCTGAAATCTGAGTTTTCGCTTATAAAATCACTTATACCGCAGGTAACGGGAGCCCAGACAGGGGATTCTATCATGCCTGAAAGATAATTTTTAAAATAAAGCCCTGCCCTTCTGGAAGGGAATATCAACTGAATTCCGGAAATATCATTTCCATACTTATTAAAAAGAGTTTCGGCTAATTTCTGCAGGAATGGTTTCAATTAATATTTACTTTTAATATTTTCTTTATAGTGATGTAATAAAGATATAATTCGATATTTTTATATCCCATTTCTTTTAAAATACTTCCGTATAATTTTATCTGAGTTTCGTGATCCTTCAGCTTTATTCCAGATTTGTAATCTAATACAATTGTGCTGTTACTGTTTAAAATAACCCTGTCCGGTCTGTAAATTTTTCCATCAGGCAGAACTATTTCCCGCTCATTCATAACTTTACTTTCAGAGTTAAACCATTTTTTTAATTCTGCATCAGAAAGTATTTCACGCAGCTCGCTTTTCCATTCACTTTTTTGTTCAGCATTTATCAAACCCTGACTTATCATCCTGTTAATTACATTTTCTGTTTCTTTATCAGATATTTCATTAACATAAGAAAGCGCTTTATGTATTATACTTCCACGGTTTTTAAGATTTTTCAGTGATGAAAAATCTTCAGGTTTAAAACTATCAAATTCAGGTTTAATCAAAATTTTCTCTGCAAAATCTGAAGTAATCAGATTATTCAGTTTATATGCTTTAGTACCAGTATCAGCCTCCTTAAACTTTCCGGAATAGTTAACAGAACCAATATCATAACTTCCGCTTTCAGCGTTGAAATTCACATTCAGCTCAGCTGAGTTTTTTAAAGTATCCAGAATTAAATTACCGGCGTTAAAACTATTTTTGCCTTTTTGGGGTAAACCTATAAACAGCTTATCTTCAGCCCGCGTGAATGCTACATATAACAGGTTCAGATTATCAAGTATAGTTAAAGCTGCTTCTTCTAGGTAATCATCTGAAAAATATGTATTTCCCAACGAGGGGCTGGATTTAACATAATAAGCCTGAGAAAAATCAAATGGAGTTTTGTTTGATGAAACCCACATGTAGGCTGACTGCGGATTTATGGTAAAGTCCCAGTTGGCAAAAGGAATATATACCACAGGCGATTGTAAACCTTTTACTTTATGAATTGTCATAACACGGATTGCATCTTCTTCTTCGGGTACAATAATAGTGCTCTCTTCCCGGTGTTCCTGCCACCAGTCTGTAAATCCGTAAACATCGCTGATATTTTCATCAGAGTATTTTTTAATTACATCAAGAAATCTCAGCAGGTAAATATCAGGTGAATTGCCAAGCCCGAACATTTTTATAAGATCTTCTGTAAGAGCGTATATACTTTTACCGGATAAAATGTTTATGTTTAAATTCCCGTTACTTCCCCAAAATCCTGCAGGCATAAATTCTTGGAATAATTTATCTGAATTTAGTTTATCGGTAAATATTGCATTTAAGTCAGAATAAGACTGCTTTATATAAACAAGATAGTTATACAGAATTTCTGCTTTGGCAATTTCATTTCGGGAGTCGGTTAAATACACAAACAGATTTACCAGCAATCTCACTTTAGGAGAATTTGTAAGCATTAAAGATTCACTTGAAATAACACGAAGATTGGCATCAATTAATGCATGAGCAGCTTCCAGCGCTTCTGATTTTTTACGCACCAGTATAATTATATCTTTCTGTCTGTAACCAAGTGTTAACTGCTGTTTAATATTATTTATCATATCGGCAATGGCAAGCTCTTTGGAACTGACATCGTTTTCTTTATCACCTGCAAATGTACGGATACTGATATATCCGTCACCTGATTTATCAGCAGCTTTCTGTTCGGTATCTTTATAAGCTTTTAAAATTACATCACTGAATTTCTCATCAGCTTTAAGCGAGCAATAAACTGAAGCTTCTTTAAAAAAGCTGTTGTTGAAATTTACAATTAATTTTTTACTGCGGTAATTTACTTTAAGATCATCTTCCTTTAAGATGCTTTCAAAACCTGAAAGCGAATTCTTAACATCTTCAAGCAGCAGCTTCATATTTCCGTTTCGCCAGCGGTAAATGGATTGTTTTAAATCACCTACTATCATCGAACCGTTTCCTTCGCCTAGCGAGTTTTCTATAAGCGGAAAGAAATTCCGCCACTGAAATGTTGAAGTATCCTGAAATTCATCAATAAGAAAATTCCTGTAATAGCTCCCTATCTTTTCATATACAAACGGGCTGCCATCACCGGTGATCACACTTAGCAGCAGGTTATTTATATCAGAAATAAGTAAAACATTATTTTCATCACGGTATTCTTTTAATTTTTCAATAAGGTCCCTGAATATCCCTGTAACATATATTGTTTTAACCAGGTTAATTGCAGTGTTATATTTGGTAAATTCCTTATCATAAAGGCCAACAGCTTTGCTTAACATCGCAAATAAACCGTTTTCAGCGGCTGCCTTTACGGCAGGTTTAGAATTTTTGTTATACCATTTTTTAATATCTTCTGCTGCTTCTTGCGCCCTTTTACCCGGTTCAAATTTATTATCTCTGATATTATTAAGCAGGTAATTCATAAATCCTTTTTCTTTATATGGGAAATCATCAATTGTAAGACTGTAAGAATCAGTAATTTCCTGCGATTCCAGCGAAATTTCCATCATTTTACTTTCAAAATCATTTTTTATTGCAAACAAAATACTGATGAAATCCTTAAGCTCTAATCTGCTGTTTTGAAGTCCGCTGCCGTCTGTTTTTAATAAAAATCTTTCGGAAAAAATTTCCTTGCCCAATTCCCTTATCTTATTCTCTATCTTCCAGCCTTTTTCGTCATCTATACTGTAATAAATATAATCTTCAAGAAATCCGGTCAGTTCTTCATCAATTCCGGCATCATCAAGCAGTTTATCGGTTATCTTATCAAGAACAGCCAGTTGGTCAAGCTCTATGTTATATCCAAGCTGCAGCTTAAGCTCACGGGCAAACGAACGGATGACCCTGTGGAAAAAACTATCGATAGTTGAAACAGAAAAGTAAGAGTATTTATGAAGTATATTATTCAGAACTTGTTCCGCATTAAATTTAATATCACCTTTTACACCTTCAGAAACAAGTAGCTTTTTCAGATTTTCATCGCTTCCGGATGAAAGCGCTTTTAATGCAGAAATAATTCTTTGTTTCATTTCTGCTGCTGATTTATTTGTAAAAGTTACTGCAAGCACATTTTTAAATTCGCCTGGATCATTAAGTACAAGTTTAAGGTACTCTTTAACCAGGGTAAAGGTTTTCCCGGAGCCGGCTGAAGATCTGTATATCAGAAAATTTTTCAATTAAGCCTGCGGGTATTTCAGGGTTTAAGATGTTTTTCAAGAAACTTTTCCATCGATTCATAAAAATCGAACCTGTTTTCTTCATTATGAAAACCGTGGCCTTCATTATCTTTTACCATATAAGGAACGTCTATTCCCATGTTTTTTAATGCTTCTACCATCTGGTCTGATTCATTTACATTGACCCTTGGGTCCATTCTGCCCTGGGCAATAAACAGGGGTGCTTTAATTTTATTTACATGAAAAACAGGTGAAGCTTCTTCAAGAAGTTCTTTATCTTTTTCAGGATCTCCTACCATTGCATAAAGCATTTCAAGATAAGGCTTCCAGTAAGAAGGAATTGATTTCATGAAGGTAAACAGGTTGGAAACTCCTACGTAATCTACTCCGGCTGCATAAACATCGGGGGTAAATGTCAATCCTGCAAGTACAGCATATCCGCCATAACTGCCCCCGTATATTGCAATTCGTTTCTTATCAGCTATTCCCTGCTCAATCAGCCAGTTGACACCATCGGTAATATCATCCTGCATTTTTTTACCCCATTGTTTAAAAGATGCTTCCCAGAATTTTCTCCCGTATCCAAGAGAGCCTCTGTAATTTATCTGCAGAACTGCATAACCCCTGTTTGCCATGAACTGCACCTCGGGATTAAAGCCCCAGTAATCTCTTGCCCAGGGTCCTCCGTGAATATTCATCACAACCGGAAGATTCTTTGGTTCTTTACCTATAGGCAGAGTTAAGTATCCGTTTAAGGTTAATCCATCGCGCGCAGAAAAATACACGGGTTTCATTTCAGCCATTTCTGATTCCTTGAGCCATGGACTGTCATCAGCTATTTTTTCAAGTTTATTTTCAATTTTATCATATATATAATATGCACCCAAGGAACGGTCACTGTAAGTTCTGATAATAAAAGTATTCTCTTCGTCGTCTTTTCCTGATATGCTTATTTCGTAGTTACCAAGTTCAGAGCTTAACTTTTCAAAAATTTCTTTCATTTCGTCATCAAGAAAAACCCTTTGTAACTTCCAGGTATAATATGAAACTGCTGTCAAAACTTTTCGTTTTCTTGAATAAAACAGGCTTGAGGCGTCAACATCCGGATTTTCATATAAAACCTCAGTTTCGGAGGCATTTTCAATATCATACTTAACAACTGCTGAAGTATTTCTCCCGATATTTGAAAGTGCATATATCATTTTATTATCAAATGTAAAAAATAGCGGTACCAATGAATCCCTGAAATCCGTCGTGAGCTTTATTTCAAAATTTTCTTTTATACTGTTTCTGTACAAAATGCTGCTGTTAACCCCGTCAGTAGTAACGGCTGCTCTAATATTGCCTGAATGATCAGTAATCCAGCGTGAAATATTTCCGGGATTTTCTTCTATTAGTACATGCTCACCTGAAATATAGTTAAGCCTGTAAACATCGAATATTTCAGGGTTACGTTTGTTCATTTCTATCAGTATTTCACCCTCAATATCTTCAAGTTCATCAACTAAGTTCACCCTGACACCTGGATAAGGTGTTAACTCTTTTATTGCACCGTCATTAATGTTTACTGAATAATAATGATAATTTTCGTCACCGGCGTTATCTTTAAGGAAAAGAACTGTATTTTTATCACCCCAGAAATAATTCGCTATATCCCTGTCAATTATTTCAGTTAGTCTTTTTACAGCATCTGTTCCGCGTTCCTGAACGAATAAGTTCATCCTGCTTTTAAAGGGAGCAAGAAATGATATGTATTTGCCGTCATTAGAAATTTTATAATGGGACCTTTCGGAATTTTTAAAAAAATCCCTCATCGGAATTGTACGATTTTCTGAAGGTATCTTGTTCTTTTTCATTAAATGTTAAATTAGAATTAAAGTTTGCAACAAAGTTAAGAAAAATTAGATATAGATATAAGTAATAAAAACGGCGGTTTTAACCGCCAAAATAACAAATTTTAATTACCGGCTGGTTTTTTGTATTATTTAAACCTGTTAAGAAACGGGTGATAATCACCTGTTAACCCTGCAGCCTGTGCTGTTCGGATCTCATAAACTGCCTCAATTGAGGGCATAGCTTCATCTATTCTGAACCCGTTCCCATTCAGTATTTCAGTATAACTGACAGTATGCAAATCAGTAAATCCTTCGGAAAACTCAATTTCTTCACCATTCATTGTAATTGAGCGGAATGTTTTATCACCTTCTTTTAGATCATTTTTATCAATTGATAAGAACCACTGAACATTAGCTTTTTCCAATTCTGCCAAACCTGCAGCTTTATCATTTTTATAATAATGAAGAATGTTTGATTTTGATTTACCGAAGATCCATGTCAGCATATCAAAAAAATGGATGCCGATATTTGTTGCTATACCGCCTGATTTCAGCATATCACCTTTCCAGGAATAATGATACCATTTGCCCCGGGGTGTAATATATGTTAAAACAATATCATATTTTTTACCGCTTTTATCCGCATCAATTCTCTTTTTCAGATTAATTATAGATGGATGATGCCTTAATTGTAGTATTGTATATACTTCTTTTCCTGTTTCCTTTTCAAGTGATTTTAATGCATCTGCATTCCATGGATTTAAGACTAATGGTTTTTCGCAAATGGCATTAGCATCAGCTCTAAGTGCAAATCTTATATGAGCATCATGGAGATAATTTGGAGAACAAATACTTACATAATGTATACGGTGATCATCCCCTTTCCTCCTTAACTTTTCACAATGTCTGTCAAATCTTTCAAACTCTGTAAAAAATGCTGCTTCCGGAAAATAAGAATCAATAATTCCGACTGAATCATTCGGATCAAGTATTGCCTTCAGGTTTTGCCCATTATCCTTTATAGCTCTTAGATGCCTTGGCGCAACAAAACCTCCGGCGCCAATTAATGCAAAATTGTTTTTTGTCATATTTATTAACTTAAACACAAAAATAACAAAAATATAGATAATGAAATATGAAAATGTAAAAATTAACTGATTAATGTATTAATTTTAATTTTGACCAATTTTAGACAATATTTACTATATTTGTATAAATTATATACACTTGCCGGCAAATATTAAAAATACCGAAATAGCATATATAAAGGGAGTAGGTCCCAAAAGGGCTGAGGCATTCGAAAAACTTGGCTTAAAATATGCTTCTGAACTTATTGCTGTTTATCCCAGAATGTATTTAAAAAGTATTACATTAAGAAGCCTTGCAAAATATCATGAACAAAACATAATTTTTAAAGGTAAAGTAATTGATAAATATTTACCTTTTAAACAAAACCATCCAACAAGGATAGTAATATTTGACGGTACTGCAAGTATTGAATCGTTATTATGGGGAAATGCAAAATTCAGGGAAAAACAGTTTAAAATTGGCGAGGAATATATCTTCTGGGGAAAAACTTCATTCAATGCATATGACAGGTCTATAAAACTTGAGATAAGAGACCATAAAAAATATGATGATACTGATGAAGAATTAATGAAATATCCCAATATCCCGGTTTATATTTTATCAGAAGAATTAAAAAAAACCTGGATAAGACCGCTTACTTTAACAAAAATTATTTTTAATGCCATAAAACTTAGCCTTGAAAACATTAACGAAGTATTAAGTGAACCTGTAAGAATTGAAAACGAACTGCTTGACCATAAATCAGCAATTCTTAAAATGCATTACCCGCGTAAAGATGAAGAAATTGAGATAACCCGAAGAACACTGGCTTTTGAAGAACTTTTTTATTTACAGCTTATCATTGCTCTCAGAAAGAATAACCAGTCATCTGAAGAAAAAACCATTAAGATAGAAAAACCGGGTGAAAAATTCACTAATTTATTCAGCAAGCATCTTGGTTTTGAGCTGACAACAGCACAAAAAAAAGTAATAAAAGAAATCATTTCTGATATGCGGTCTTCAAAAGTGATGAACAGGCTGCTGCAGGGCGATGTTGGCAGCGGAAAAACAATTGTTGCAGTATTTTGTATGCTTGCTGCAGCTGAAAGCGGCTACCAGGCTGCTTTTATGGCACCAACTGAAATTCTGGCAGAACAGCATTATAAAACCCTTTCAGATTATTTTAATAAACTGGGGATCCATTCTGTTATCTTAACAGGAAGCATTAAAAATAAGGACAGGGGAAAAATTGTTGATGATATTAAAACCGGTAAAGCAAAAATTATTGTTGGTACTCATGCTTTAATTCAGGATAAAGTTGAGTTTAATTCACTTGGCTTAGCCATAATTGATGAACAGCATAAGTTCGGTGTTTTACAGCGAGCAAAGCTGAGATCAAAAGGAAACAACCCTGATATTCTGGTTATGACTGCAACACCTATCCCCAGGACATTATCATTGACTGTTTATGGGGAGCTGGACGTTTCTGTAATCGATGAACTGCCCAGCCATAGAAAAAATATTAAAACTGCATTAAGGGGAGAATTTGACAGGATAAAAGTCTATGATTTTGTCAGAAAAGAGATAAGGGCCGGCAGACAGGCTTATATTGTGTACCCAATTATAGATGAATCCGAAAAGCTGGACCTTAAATCAGCAATCAAGCATTATGAAATTCTTAAAGATGGTGTGTTTTCTGATTTAAAGCTGGGACTGGTTCACGGAAGGATGCCATGGAAAGAAATTGATGAAACAATCGCAGCATTCAAATCCAGGACCCTGGATATACTTGTTGCAACCACTGTAATTGAAGTTGGTATTGATATACCAAATGCTACTATTATGATAATTGAAGAAGCTCAAAGGTTCGGATTATCACAGCTGCACCAGTTAAGGGGAAGAGTGGGAAGAGGTGCAGAGCAATCATATTGCATACTTATGGCAGCTGAAAGCGGTAATATATCTTCAGAACGGTTGAAAATTATGACTGAAACCAATGATGGATTTAAAATTTCAGAGACTGATCTTAAAATACGCGGACCGGGAGAGTTTTTCGGAACAAGGCAATCCGGAGATTTAAAATTCAGCGCAGCAGATCTGGCTAAAGACACCGATCTGATATTAAAAGCAAAAGAATCCGCATTTAAAGTTATTAAAGAAGATCCGCAGCTTAGAAGCTATCACAATGATGTGATCCGT
>JAANMV010000049.1_pt1 | contig 124230 bp, 91 predicted proteins | sample 7279661 | NCBI WGS metagenome assembly JAANMV01 (sample SAMN14094540, study PRJNA606508) | bioreactor metagenome | isolation source: A lab-scale SPAN reactor treating ammonium-rich wastewater day 121 | place: Ireland: Galway | collected 2017-05-16
GGCCATCAGCGGCCAGCCGGAACTGGTGCGGGGACTCTGCTACTACCACTGGTGGCGGGATGCCGAAGAGTTCGGGAGTTAGCGACGGATGGTATGAGGCCGGGCGAGCGTTCCAGGTACTCCGAGTTGAGACCGGGCAGGGCGATGAACCGGTTCGCGGCCAGGTCGTAGAGGTAGATATCCCAGTCACCCCGGCCGCCAGGGCGGTCGGAGGTGAAGGCGATCAGGTTCCCGTCCGCCGATACGGCCGGGGTCTTCTCGGTGTACGCGGAGTTGAGGGCGGCTAGGTCCACAGGGCCCTGGCCGACGCGGTAGCCGTAGAGGTCGCGCAGCCCTTGACCGCTGGGCCGGTCGGAGACGAACACCAGGAAGGACCCGTCCTGATTGAGGACCGGCTCGGCGTCCTCGTCGCGGGAGTTGAGGCCGTCGAGCCGGACGTAGCCCTCGGTCGGCCAGCCGGCGTACTGTGCCTCGGCGATCTGGTCGCGCGCCAGAAAGCGCAACGTGCCTTCCGGGCCGCCCAGGGTCCAGTCGAGGAACTCGAACCCGACCACGTAGCTCTCCCACCGGTCGATCCCCAGCACCGCGTCGAAGGTCGTGCCGCTCAGGTCCTGGACCTGGACCTCCGACACCCTGAACCGAGGGGTGATGGGCAGCGTGGCCTGGTAGCCGATCAGTTGCAGATACAGTTCCTCGTCGGCGGGGATGGACCAGGCGCGGGAAGCGGCGGAGTAGCCGATGGTCTCGGCCACGGCGGTGTCGAGGATGAGCCTGCTGACGGCGCCGGTGTCGAGCAGGATGTCGAGCGTGTTGCTGGCCGCGGTGCCGGCGGACGAACTGATCTTGAACGGTACCTCCAGGTCGGCGTAGCTCTCCCTCGCCCGGTCCGGTCCCAGTTCGGAGGTGGTGAAGCAGGTCACCAGCTTGTGCGGATCGGCCGTGCCGACGGTCGGCTGGCCGCCCAGCGTCAGCGTCCGCTGGCCGAGCGGATCGATGTAGATTTCGAGCTGCCGGATCTGAGGGCGCAAGGTGAGCAGCGGGATGTCCGGGTGCAGGCCGAGGAAGCTCTCCAGGCCGGGCTGGAACCGCATGCCCAGGATGCCGTCGGCACGTTTGGGGTTGAGCGAGGGATCATCGGCTTGGGTCGGCGTGTCCTGAGCCAGGAAGGACATGGACTCGGCCCGGTAGTCGCCGATCTGGACCGGTGCCGTGGCCAGATAGCCCTTGCGCGTGGCGGCGGCATAGGCGACCTGCACCGCATTGCTGGTGAACTGGACCGAACTGTTGCTGTCGGCAATCAGCTCGCGGAAGACGACCAGACAGGTCGAGCCGGTGTCGAGCAGCAACTTGAAGGTCTGGTCGCCGATCTGGACCGGCACCAGCCACTGGTTGTAGCGGCCGTGCTCCAGGTAGATGGTGGACGCGCTCCCGGAATCCGTCGCGGCGGTCTGAAACTGCGGCGCCGGCTCCAGGCGCGGCGTCGACGTGCTACTGCTGCAACCGGAGAGCGCAGCCAGAAGCACGACGACCGCCGCGAGAACAAGGCCGACAGCGAGGTGCCGTCGCAACCGGTCTGCGCCACGACCAGGCCGGGCGTCCGCCAACTGGGCGATGTCGCTCATGGGAATCCACTCCGGGTGCGGACCGGCTAGTTCGGCGTCAGCTCGATGATCACGAACCTGGGCGCCCACTCGTAGCCGCAACGGCGCCAGAACATGTCACCGGCCAGGTTCCGTATCTTCAGGCTGGCGGTGAGACCAACAGACAGGCTTTGATCCGTGCTGCCAACGCTACGGGTCAGCTCGAGGTACTTGTCCGCGGACCTGGCTTCGGTGCAGTCCACCCGCGATTCGAGCGGGCCGGCCGTGGTGAAGACGCCCAGCCAGCTTGGGCTCTCGAGGAACAGAGTGCCCTTGATCTGGTTCGTGTACCCACCGTAGCACTTGCTCGCGTTGCCGCTGTCCACGCCGTTGTAGAGCGTCACGGTGTGGTCGAGGTGCGCCTTCAGTGTCAGGCTGAACTGCTGGTCGCTCGACGTCAGATCTGGCAGCCCGGAACACCTCCAGAACAAGTTGGTGGAGGTACAAACGTCACGGATCGTCCAGTATTGAACCAACTCGGCGTACGCGCTGCCGCGTTGTGACTCGAAGGACCCGGAGAACAGGTCGGCACGCTGGACGGCGACCTGGGTCACTGCGGTGTCGTTCCGGTGGCCCGGTATACGCGCCCAGTCCTTGTATTGCCAGACACGGCTGTCGTTGGTGGTCACCGGCAAGACGCGAGCCTCGGTTTCCGACGCGTTCTCCGTGCGGTAGTAGACTCGGGATGCAGTACGGAGCTTCGGTGTGCTGCGCAACACCGCCGTGGCGCTGCCGAACCACCGCTCGCCCTCGTCGAAACAGCCACCGCGGTACTCTTCACCGGCGGAGTTGTAGTACCGGGCGGGAATGACAAGGCTGTTGATGGACATGCCGGGGTCGCCGTTAGGGTAGTTGATTGGCGGCGCCTGCTCCCGGAACCAGACCCGGAACATGGCCGCCGCCACCCGGGTGGCGGGGTAGAGTTCATTGCGCAGGTTGGGGTCGAGACTGCCGCCGGCGCCGCGGAACTCGATGAAGGCTTTGGGGGTGGTGTTGTACAGGTTGGCGGGGTAGTAGCGCACGTCGGCGTTGTCGCCGTCGCCGCCGAAGCGGACCACCTGGTATCCTAGCGCCGGCGCCTTGTTGCGGGCGAAGTCCTCCACGAAGTAGTCTTCGCCAATCACCTCGAGGCAGCCGCCCCGGCCCTCCGGGTGGTTGTAATGGCCGTCGACCACGGTGGCCGTGTCGAAACGGTCCGGGGCAATCTGTCCGGCGATGTAGTGCGCGTGCCAGAGGATCCCCTTGTCACAGGTCGCGATCTCGCGCAGGAAGGGCGGATCGGCCGCCGCGTCGTCCAGCCTGCTTCTGTAATTGGCCGTGCTGATCACCAGCCGCTCGACCTGCTGTAGGAACGCCGAGGTCTGTTCGCCCAGGCGCTCCGCCAACCATGCCGTCGGGGCGCCTGGATAGAGTCCCATGGCCGGCCTGCCGCCCACGCTGGCGCGGCTGGCGCCGGCCGCGCCGGCGTCGGCTGCCTGACGTGAGGAAGGGCGGCCGTAGTTGAGCTTGAGGGCTTCCTCCAACATCTGGCAGGCCTGGCGTTCCCGCTCGACGACGTACAGGAACAGGCCAGCCATCTGGAAGTACTGGGCGGCGAGGGATTCGTCGGTGGGCACCAGTGCCTGCCCCTGTAGGTTGTGGAGCGCGTCGTCGCACCACTTCCGGACGCGTGGCTCGCCGTAGGCCGACGACATGAGCATGGCGTCCAGTTCGCACAACACCGTGCTCAGTGGGTGCGGGCCGTTGATGTTACAGGCAGCCGCCCAATCATTAAGCGCCTGCTGCGCCCCGTCGTAGCTTGTCTGGCGGTTCTGGAAAGCCTCGACGGTGGCCATGCCGTTCTGGTAGTTGATCCACCCCTTCATCACCGTCTGGAGCGCACGTTGGTAGTCGGAGTTGACTTGCGCGTCCTTCAGGATCAGGAGTACCTCGTCGAGCTTGTTGCTCTGAGCATCCAGTTTGGCATGGAGGCCGTCCACGGAAGACTGCAGGCGATCCAGTTGCTGGGTGATGGCGTCCAGTTGGGCGCCCGAACCGTCACTCGGGCTGAGCCCGGCCATGCTGATGAGCCAGTCGCATCCGAGCCCGGTCGCCTTGCCGATGACCGCGCCGAGGATCTGCTTGCCGACCCACTGCGCCGCGGCGCCCCAGGCGAAGTCGTCCATGCCCGCCGGCGCGCCGGTCAGGTCGGGCAGGCTGGAGGAGCGGCTCAGTCCCCCGCAGGCGGCGCCGAGCGGCAGAAAGGCCAGGACCCCGGCCAGGAGGAGCAGACGACGAACCAGCACGACTCGCGCGCCCGGCACGCGGACATGCACAGCACCCATGTCCGACACCCCTTCCGTGCGTCCCGGCAGACGCTCGCGTGAGGCCTTACCCCGTGATGCACCGATGCTCGGGCTCACCTTCCCGAGTCAGGCGGTCCCCATCCTCCGAACGGCAGTGTACTCGTGCGTTTCCATCCGATCAACTCAATCACGTGAATGAGACGAACCAAACCAAAACATGCGCTATCTAGACAACTTGGTGGCTTGATAGCAGCGGCGGGAGTAGTGGGGCGACACAGAAGCAGTCGCGCTGCCGCCGACGGCCGCGGCGCCGGATGGTACACTGGCGGGAGCCGCGCCGGAGGCCCGCGGGGTCGCTCGCGGGCGGCGCGTCCTGGCGGAGGCGTGGGTTGGATGCCGCAAGCAATCTGGCCGTGACCACCTCCCGCCGCGATTGGCCGGACGATCTGGTCTTGGCCGAGCGCGCCGCGGCGGAGTTGGGCGTGCCGGTGATCGCGCGCTCAGGGCGCACCGTGGCGCGGCTGCTGCGGGACGAGGGGCTCAGCGGGGTGGTGGTCGCCGGCGACGGACGGCTGATCTGGCGGGAGGTTGAGGGAGGAGCGTTCTTCTTTCACCCGAACATGGCCGTCGGCCGGTTGCGCGCGGCGGCCGGCGGCGGAGCCAACGATCCGCTGGTCCGGGCGATGGGCCTGCGCGAGGGCGACCGGGTGCTGGACGCCACGTTGGGCCTGGGCGCCGACGCCATCGTCGCCAGCCACCTGGTCGGCGAGAGCGGGCTGGTGCTCGGGATTGAGGCGTCGCCGGTGGTGGCCTGTCTGGTGCGGCACGGGCTGGCGACCTATCAGCACCGCCTGGCGCCGGCGATGCGGCGGGTGCGGGTGGTGTGCGGCGACCACCGCGAGTTGTTGTGGCGCTGGCCGGCGGCGATGGCCTGGGAGGTGATCGCCTTCGACCCGATGTTCGAGCGGACCATCGACCGGTCGCACGGCATCGAGGGCTTGCGGCGGCTGGCCGACTACCAGCCGTTGTCACCGGAAGCGGTGGCGCGCGCCAGGATGCTGGTAAGCCGGGCGGTGGTGGTCAAGGGCCGGCCGGACGAGGGCTGGTTTCAGGCGCTGGGCGCGGACGAGGTGGTGCCGAGCGGCCGCGGGCGCGTGGCCTACGCGGTGCTGCGGCCGACGAACTGACGGAGCGACGGATGGCGTGGGACGAGATCAAGCGCGGCGCGCAGACGGTGATGGACGAATCGCAGCGCTTGGCGCGGGTGATGCGGGCCAAGACGCAGATCAAGGTGCTCGAAGCGTCGCTGGGCGATCTGGTCTACGATCTCGGCACGCGGGCGCTGGATCTGCATCGGCGCAACGAGCTGCACCACCATGAACTGGACGAGATCTTCGTCGAGATCAAGGGCGTGCAGCGGGAGATTCGCGAGAAGCAGGCGGAGATCGACGCCTGCACCGCGGTGGGGAAGAGCAGTCGCCGCCCGCCGGTGACGCAGTGTCCGGAGTGCGGCCGGCCGGTGGTCGACAGCGACCGATTCTGCCGGGAGTGCGGCGCGGATTTGAGGAGGAGCTGAGATGCCGAGTTTCTGGGACCGGTTTCGGGATCTGGACAGCCTCAAGGAGCAGGCCGAGGAGTTGATCCAGCAGGGCATCCGGGGCAGCAAGCGGCAGGCGGCGCTGGCCAAGCTGCGCTACCGGGTGTTCGAGCTGGAGCGCCGGATGAACTCCGAGTTCCGGGTCCTGGGCGAAAAGGTCTGGGATTTGCACCAGGCGGAGGCGGTGACTCCCGAGAACCTGGCCGGGGCGTACACGGTGCTGGAAGCCCTGGCCGACGAGATCGCCGAGTCGAAGGACGAGCTCAACGAGCTGCTGACCAGCGCGCGGGAGTCGGCCGAAGGGGCGGACGGCGAGCCGGCGGGCGAGGCTAGCGAGGCGGAGCGGCGGATCGAGCCGGACGACGAGGGCCGGCCCGAGGCCACGCCCCTGGAGTAGGTGGCCGTGAACGGCGTCATCCTGGAAGGCATTCCGGCGGTCGGCAAGACCCGCGTGCTGCAGGCCCTGCGCGAGCGGGAGTCGTTCCAGCGGCGGTCGTCGACCCTGGTCTTGGGCGAGCACTACACCGAGCGCGCCATCGAGCAGGCGCCGGCCCCGCCGGCGTCGCGGTACGAGAAGCTGATGTACCGGCTGCTGGCCTGTCTCGAGCCGCTACGCGTGCTGACCGTCGAGGGGCAGGTCTTCCAAGGCGCCGACGAGTTCCAGCTCACCTACCTGTTCGAGCGCTTCCACCTGACCAACATCCTGACCCACGGCGGCAGCGACCTGGCGATGCTGCAACGGGTCGAGAACACGCTCCGGCTGTACTACCCGACGGTGGTACTGCTGACCGTCGCCGAGGACGAGATCGAGACCCGGCTGCGCGACACCGCCGAGCGGCGCACCGACTGCTGGCGCGAGTTCCTGTTCCGGCACGGCCAGAGCTGGGATGAGGTGGCGTTCCACTACGGCGATCAGCAGAACGCCTTCCTGGAGCTGTACAGCGCCTCCGAGCTGGACAAGCAGTCCATCGACATGAGCCACACCAGCTACGAAGACGCCGCCTCGCGGATCGAGGCGCTGCTGCACCGGGCCGGGGCGAACGGCGGGTGACTGCGCCGTCGAGCTGGTTGGCGGTGGACGGAGTGGACGCGGTGGACGGCGTGGACACCGCAATCACTGATCGTCGCGTCCACCTCGTCCACTCCGTCCACTTCGGCCACCCGCCGCGCCCGGCCCCCAGTTGCCGGTTGACCCCATCACCGCCGCCCTCTAGACTCGCCGACCGGACGGTATTCCGGCAACGGTGGTGACCCGATGCGCGTGATGTTCTCGACCGCGGCGCGGTGCGTGGTGCTCTGGTCGGCGGTGCTTGCCCTGACGGCGGCGGGTGGCGAGCCCGGCCGGTTTCTGCACAACCCGGCGCTGTCGCCGGATGGCGAGCAACTGGCCTTCGACTGGCTGGGCGACATCTGGCTGGTGCACACCGCCGGCGGGCGCGCCGTGGCCCTGACCCGGAACCCGGCCGACGACGGGAACCCGACCTGGTCGCCCGACGGGAAGCTGATCGCCTTCACCTCGAACCGGTCCGGCAACTACGACGTGTTCGTGATGACCGTCGGCGGCGGCGAGCCGAAGCGGCTGACCTTCCACCCCGGCTCGGACGGCGCCAGCGGGTTCACCCCCGACAGTCGCGAGGTGCTGTTCGCCTCGCAGCGCTACGGCCCGGCGGTGGCGCCGGACCGTTACGGCCCGTTCCGCCAAGAGTTCCTGGTGCCGGTGGCCGGCGGCACCCCGCGCCGCGCCCAGGCGGCGCAGGGCTCGATCGGCGGCTACTCGCCCGATGGGCACCTGCTGGTATTCGTCCGCGGCGCCAGCGGGGCCGGGCGGAAAGGCTACCGCGGCCCGGCCAACGAGGACGTTTGGCTGCACGACCTCCGCGCCGATAGCTACCGGCCTCTGACCACTTTCGAGGGGATCGACACGCATCCGGTGTTCGCCTCCGACGGCCAGTCGGTGATCTTCGTCAGCGACCGCGACGGGGTCCGGAACCTGTGGCGCGTGCCACTGGACGGCCAGCCGGCGGTGCAGCTCACCCGCCACACCGAGCCGGTCGACGCGCCGACTATCGCGCGCACCGGCCGGCTGGTCTACGAGTTGAACGACCGCCTGTACCGGCTCGATCCCGGCGGCCAGCCGACGCCGATCGAGGTCGATCTGCCCGCCGACCGACCCACCGACGACGAGCTGTGGCAGACGCGGAACCTGGGCGCGACCGAGTTCGAGGTGGCCCCGTCGGGGAAGGAGGTAGCCTTCGTGCTGCGGGGCGACATCTACGTCACCCGCTACCCGGCCGGGGGCGTGACCGCCCGCCTGACCGACACCCCGGCGGAGGAGGGCGGCCTGACGTGGTCCGCCGACTCGAAGACCCTCTGGTTCCACAGCGACCGCGACGGGCAGTTCGAGCTGTACTCGGTGACCAGCGCCGATCCGGCCGAGCCGCGGCTGCGGCGGACGCACGCGCTGGCCACCCGTCGGCGGACGGCCACGGCGGTGGACGAGGGCTACCCGCAGTTCTCGCCGGACGGCAAGCGCCTCTGCTTCCTGCGCGACCGGGGTGACATCGTCGTCGCCGACCCGGAGCTGAAGACCGAGCAGGTGGTCCGGCACCATTGGTCGGCCTCGGCCGTGCGCTGGTCGCCCGACAGCCGCTGGCTGGCCTACGCGCAGGAGGACAACAGCGCCAACTACGACGTGTTCATCGTCTCCGCCGACGGCGGCGAGCCGGTCAACGTCAGCCAGCACCCGATGAGCGACTTCAACCCGACCTGGTCCGGCGATGGGAGCAAGCTGGGCTTCCTGTCCAACCGCGAGGGCGACCAGGTGGACGCGTACTTCGTGTGGCTGCGCCAGGCGGACTGGGAGAAGAGCAAGGCTGACCGCAAGGACGAGGAAGACGACGCCTACGACAAGCCGAAGCCGGCGGCTCCGCCGGCGCCGGCCACTCCGCCGGCCGCTCCTCCGGCCACCCCGCCGGCCGCTCCAACTCCGCCGGCCGGAGAGCAGGCGGCCCAGGCCCAGCCGGCTCCGGCCGCGCCGCCTCCGGCCGGTCCGGCCGCCGCGCCGGCCAAGCCCGAGCCGAAGACCATCGCCATCGACGTCGAGGACATCCATCGCCGGCTGGTGCGGCTCACCTCGACGCCCACCAGCGAGGCCTACCTGGCCGCCTCGCCGGACGGCAAGAAGTTCGCCTACCGCGGTGACGAGGAGGGCAAGCAGCACCTGTTCACGATCGATTGGGAGGACCAGAAGCCGACCCGCCTGACCACCGGCACCGGGGCGGCCGGGGTGGCCTGGTCGCGCGACGGGCGGAGCCTTCAGTTCCTGGCCGACGGCGGGCGAATCAACACCGTCCCGGTGACCGGCGGGCGGCTCGACAACACCGAGTTCGAGGCCGACATCCACCGCGACCTGCGGGCCGAGCGGGCCTATCTGTTCGAGGCCGTGTGGCGGATCATGCGGGATGAGTTCTACGACCCCAAGCTGCACGGCGCGGATTGGGCGGCGGTCCGCCGAGCGTACCAGCCGCGGGCCGAGGCGGCGCCGTCGGAGGCCGACTTCGACGCGGTGATCAACCAGATGTTGGGCGAGCTGAACGCTTCCCATGTCGGCTACTACCACACCCGGCGGGTGCCGGCCGGCATCCCGGCCGGGCTGCTCGGGGTGGTCTGGTCGGACCAGCGAGAGGGCCCCGGTCTGGTGGTCGAAGGCGTCGTGCCCGGGTCCCCGGCTGGGCGTGGCGGCGGGCTGCTCAAGCCCGGCGAGCGCGTGCTGGCCGTCAACCGCCGTGACCTCGGCCCGCAGACCAACGTCTACGAGCTGCTGCTGGGCACCGTCGGCGACCGGGTCCGGCTGCTGGTGGTCGGGGCCGACAACAAGCGCCGGGAGGTGGTCCTGCGGGCCGCCTCGCTGGCCGAGCTGGTGGCCGACCAGTACACCGCCGCGGTGGCGCGGGCACGGGAGCTGGTCAAGTCGCTCAGCGAGGGTCGGGTGGGGTACGTCCATCTGGCGGCCATGGACGCGGAGAACCTGGCCGGCTTCGAGCGCGACCTGTTCGCCGCCGGGCACGGCAAGGACGCGCTGATCATCGACGTGCGGTGGAACACCGGCGGCTGGACCGCCGACCAGTTGCTGGGCATGTTGATGGTCAAGCCGCACGCGGTGACCGTCCCGCGCGGCGGCGGACAGGGCTATCCCACCGGCCGGCTGATGGCCCCTGCCTGGACCGGGCCGGCGGTGCTGGTGACCAACGCCTATGCGGTCAGCAACGCCGAGATCCTGACCCACGCCTTCAAGACCCTCGGCCGCGGGCCGGTGGTCGGCACGGCCACCTTCGGCGGGGTGATCAGTACCGGGAGCACCCGGCTGGTCGACGGCAGCCTGCTGCGCCTGCCGACCCGGGGCTGGTTCCGGCTGACCGACGGGGTGGACATGGAGAACCACCCGGCCGAGCCGGACATCGCCGTCGAGTTAGGTCCGAGCGACGAAGCGAAGGGTCGCGACCCGCAGCTCGAAGCGGCGGTGAAGGCCGCGCTGGCGGCGGTCAAGCCGGCGGCGGGCTGAGCCTCGGCGGGAGGAGCAGCGCGGTTCGTCGCGAACCAGGGCAAGGGAGACAGCGATGCCTACGTTGTTCGGTCAGGCCTTCTCACGCGCCGAGCTGCTCGAGCGCGTCGGTGATATCGATCAGGTGGCGGGGATCACCCGCCTGGTCCACGACGAGGGGCCCGAGCGCGGGGTCGAATTGCTCCGCTTCCGGACCGGCAGCGGACTGGATTTCGATGTGCTCCCCGGCCGCGGTCTGGACCTCGCCCACGCCAGCTTCCAGGGCGTGCCGCTGGCCTGGATCTCGGCCACCGGCATCCCGCACTCCCGGCACTTCGAACCCGCCGGGCTGGGTTGGCTGCGGAGTTTCTTCGGCGGCTTGGTGACCACCTGTGGGTTGCTCAACGCCGGCAATCCCGGCCGCGATCCCGGTCACGACATGCTCACCGCGGGGATCGGCACCGAGGACAGCGAGGTGGTCAAGCTGGGCCTCCACGGCCGGGTCAACAACACCCCGGCGCGCAACGTGGCGGCGGACTGCCACTGGGACGGCGACGACTACCTCCTGACCGCCTTCGGCCGGGTGCGCGAGGCCATCGTGTTCGGGGAGAACGTCGAGCTGACCCGGCGCATCCTGGCCATCGCCGGCGAGTCGAGCATCCAGATTCACGACGAGGTGACCAACCGCGGGCACGACACCATGCCGCACATGATGCTCTACCACATCAACCTCGGCTGGCCGGTGGTCTCGTCCACCTCCGAGCTGGTGGTCTCGGGCAGCCGGGTCGAGCCGCGCGACGCCAACGCCGCGCCGGGAATTGACCGCTGCCACGAGTTCTGCGAGCCGCGGCCGACGTACCCGGAGGAGGTCTACTACCACGGCCTCGACCCGGACGGCGACGGGTTCTGCCAGGCCGGGGTGATCAACCGCGAGTTGTTCGGCGGGTTCGGCGTCGGCGTGACCTACGCCGCGGCCAGCCTGCCCGAGCTGGTGCAGTGGAAGTTCCAGAAGCGCGGCACGTACGTGTGCGGGATCGAGCCGGCCAACTGCCGGGTCACCGGCCGGGCCGACGAGCGTGAGGCCGGCCGGCTGAAGTTCATCGAGCCGGGGCAGACCATCGGCTACGATTTGCTCATCTCCGTGCTGGACGGCGCGCAGGCTTGCGACGCGTTCCGCGCTTCGGCGCGGCGGTAGGAGAGACCATGAGCGAGCCCCTGCGAATCGGTCTGGTCGGCGCCGGCGGGATCGTCAAGAGCCGCCACCTGCCGGGCTTCCGCAAGATCGACGGCGTCGAGCTGGTGACCGTCTGCAACCGCTCCCACGAGTCCAGCGAGGCGGTGGCGCGGGAGTGGGACATCGCCGAGGTCGACGAGGACTGGCGCGATCTGGTCGCCCGGCCCGACCTCGACATCATCGTCATCGGCACCTGGCCGTACCTCCACCGGGACATCACCAGCGCCGCTCTGATGGCCGGCAAGCACGTCTTCTGCCAGGCGCGGATGACCATGAACCTGGCCGACGCCCGGCACATGTACGAGCTGTCGCAGCTCAGCGACAAGGTCACCGCCATCTGCCCCCCGCCGCACGTCATGAGCGTGGACAAGCTGGTCAAGCAGATGCTGGCCGACGGGTACCTGGGCGAGCTGCGCCACGTGCGGCTGACCTCGCTGAGCGGCGGCGGCGCCGCTCCTGACCAGCCGGCTAGTTGGCGCCAGATTCAGGCCTACTCCGGGCTGAACGCCATGGCCATGGGCATCTGGGCCGAAATCCTGATCGACTGGTGCGGGCCGTGCGCCGAGGTCTGGGCCAACCATCGGACCTGGGTGGACGAGCGGCCCAATCCGCTCGGCGGCCGGTACCACGTGACCATCCCCGACAGCGTGACCGCGCTGGCGACCTTCCGCAACGGCGCCCAGGGCATCTTCCACTGGAGTGCCGTGGCGCTCCACGGCGGCGGCGAGCGGATCGAGCTGCACGGCTCGGAGGGGACCATCATCCACCAGGTCGGGCAGGACTTCGTCGAGGCCGGCCGCTGCGGCGAGGCGGGGCTGACCAGCGTCACGGTGCCGCCCGAACTGCGCAACGAATGGACGGTCGAGGAGAACTTCATCCAGGCCATCCGCGAGGGTGTGCCGGTGCAGACATCGTTCCTCGACGGGCTGCGTTACATGGAGCTGGTGGAGGCGATCTACCGGGCTCACGAGAGCGGTGGGGTGGTCCGTCTGCCGCTCTGCACCTGACGGCTCCGAGGTCCGCCGGAGTTTGACAGTCGGCTTGGGCGAACACTATACTGACTAGACGCGAAGGGGCGGCGTGGCCGTCAAGGAGGCAGCGGCGCTGTGATCGACAACGACACCATCGAGAGCTACTTGATTCAGATGGACCTCCCGTCCGAAGAGCTGCGGGAGGGGATGTGGAAGGTCGATAGCGAGCAGGACGCCATCCCGCCGCTGATCCTGACGCACGAGCCGCCCATCGTCCACGTGAGGATGAAGGTCTTCGATCTGCCGGCCGGTCACCGGGAGCAGCTCTTCGGCCGGCTGCTCGCCCTGAACGCCAGCGGGATCGCCTTCGGCGCGTTCGCCATCGAGAACGACGCCGTGGTGCTGATCGACACGCTGCGGAGCGAGAACCTGGAAATGTCGGAGTTGCAGGGCAGCATCGAATCGCTGATCGTCGCGGCCCAGGAGCACTACCACGAGCTGCAGTCCCTGCTGAAGGGAGAGGAGTGACCGATGGGCATCTTCAAGCGCCTCTCGGACATCATCAAGGCCAACCTGAACGACCTGCTCAATCGGGCGGAAGATCCCGAGAAGATGCTCAATCAGATGCTGATTGAGATGAAGGAGCAGCTCGCCGACGCCAAGCGCCAGGTGGCCGTGGCGATTGCCGATGAGAAGAAGCTCAAGCGGCAGCTCGACCAACAGCTCGCGGAGGCCCAGAAATGGGAACAGCGGGCGATGCTGGCGCTCCAGTCGAACAACGAGGAGCTGGCCCGGCAGGCGGTGGCGCGCCGCAATGAGGCGCAGAGTCTGGCGCAGCAGTTCCAGGAGCAGTGGCAGAAGCAGGCCGAGGCGGTCGAGGCCCTCAAACAGGCCCTCCGCGCGCTGAACTCCAAGATCGACGAGGCCAAGCGGCGCAAGGACATCCTGATCGCCCGCAAGAAGCGCGCCGAGGCGCAGAAGCAGATTCAGGAGACCTTGCAGGGGATCGGCGAAACCAGCGCCTTCGAGACCTTCGAGCGGATGGAGCAGAAGGTGCTCGACGCCGAGGCGCAGGCGGAGGCGGCGGTGGACATCAACGCCGAACTGTCCGGCATGAACCTCGAAGAGCAGTTCGAAAAGCTCAACACCACCGAGCTGGACGACGACCTGGCCGAGCTCCGCTCGCGCATGGGCATGGCCACCGACGTGCAGGAGGAAAAGGTCGATCGCTCGGTCGAGCTGTAGCCTGCCGGTGGATCCGGACCTCTTCCGCGACGAGGTCGACCGCGTGCTGGGAGCGGATCTGGGCCGCGCCACGCCGGACACCGTGCGTCGGTTCGTGGCCTGGTTCCACGCCGAGAGCGGTGCCGACACGTTTGTTGAGGGACGCTATCTGCTGACCGGCGAGCCCGACTCGGACCTCGTCGCCGGGATCCGGCGTTTCCTGTCCGCCGCCTTGGACGCCCCGGCCGAACATGGCCGCCAGCACCTGTTCGTGTCGGCCCTGGAGCTGTGGTTCACCATCTTGGACGAGCCCGAGGGCGACCCGCCGGGTCTCCCGTAGGCACGGTCCGCGTGCTGGGCGCGGGACTCAGCGGGCGTTCGACGCGGAGCCCAGCACGCGGTGGAGCTGCTCGAACTCTTCCAGCGCCCGGCCGGCGCCGAGGACCACGCAGGTCAGCGGATCGTCGGCGACGTGGACCGGCATCCCGGTCTCGACCGACAGCAGGCGGTCCAAGCCCTTCAAATGCGCTCCGCCGCCGGCCAGGAAGATGCCCCGCTCCATGATGTCCGAGGCCAGCTCCGGGGGAGTGGTCTCCAAGGTGGACTTGACCGCCTCGACCACCGCGGCGACATCCTCGCTGATGGCCTCGCGGATCTCGGTCGAGGTGACCATGACCTTGCTCGGCAAGCCGGAGACCAGGTCCCGCCCACGGACCTGTTGCGCGTCTTCCTGGTCGCGCGGGTAGGCCGAGCCGATGCTGATCTTCAACTCTTCGGCCGTCCGCTCGCCGATCAACAGGTTGTACGTCCGGCGCATGTAGTTGATGATGCTCTCGTCCAACTCGTCGCCGGCGACGCGGATGGAGCGGGAGGTGACGATCCCGCCCAACGAGATGACCGCCACCTCGGTGGTCCCGCCGCCGATGTCGACGATCATGCAGCCGACCGGCTCGCTGATGGGCAGCCCGGCGCCGATGGCGGCGGCCATCGGCTCCTCGATCACCCAGGCGTTGCGCGCCCCGGCCGACAGCGCCGCGTCGATCACCGCCCGGCGCTCGACCTCGGTCACACCGCTGGGGATGCCGACCACCACCCGCGGGGCGAGGAAGGTGTTGCGGCGATGCACCTTGCGGATGAAGTAAAGGAGCATCTCGCGCGTCTGGTCGAAGTCGGCGATCACCCCATCCTTGAGCGGTCGCACGGCGACGATGTTCGACGGCGTGCGGCCGATCATCCGCTTGGCGTCCAACCCGACGGAGAGCACCTTGCCGCTGTCCCGCTCGATGGCCACCACCGACGGCTCGCGGAGCACGATCCCCTTGCCGCGGACGATCACCAGGGTGTTGGCCGTGCCCAGGTCGATGCCCATGTCGCTGGAAAACAGGCCGATGAACTGTTTCATCGTCGCGCCTCGCTCGCGGCCGCGCCGGGCCGCCAGACATCGTAGCCGACCTCGCCGAGCATCCGGGCCACCGTCGCCAGCGGCAGGCCGACGACGTTGAAGTAGCAGCCTTCAATCCGTTCGATGATCAACGCCCCTCGTCCTTGCGCCGCGTACGCCCCGGCCTTGTCCAGCGACTCGCCCGCGGCCACGTAAGCCTCGATCTCCCGGCGCGAGGCCGGGTAGAAGGTGACCTCGGTCCGCGCCACCGCCGACCGGCCCTCGCCGTTGCCGCCGCGCCGCAGTGCCACCCCGGTCATCACCGTGTGCGTGCGGCCCTGCAGCCGGAGCAGCATGTCCACCGCGTCCTCGGCATCGGCCGGCTTGTGCAGCACGGACGTGCCCAACACCACGATGGTGTCGGCGCCGAGCACCCACCGGTCCGCCGCCAGGCTCGCGGCCACGGACTCGCACTTGGCCACGGCCATCTGCTCGACCCACTCGACGACCGCCGCGCGCGAGGCGAAGCGGGTCGGCTGGTCCTCTTCGAGGTCGGGCGGAACGACCTCGAACGGCACGCCGATTCCCGCCAGCAACTCCCGTCGCCGAGGCGATGTCGAGGCCAGAACCAGGACCGCTGAATCGGCTTGACGACGCGCTTCGCTCACGCGCGCCATGGTAGCATAGACAATCCCAACGGGCAATTGTGGGGAGTGGGGATGGCGAGGTGGGGCAGGGGCGCGCTGCGCGCACCTCTCCTAGACCCACTCCCGGCTGCGGAAGTAGTGGAGCATGGAGAGAGCGGTGAGGAACATCAGCGACAGGGCGAAGGGATAGCCCAGCGGCCATTTCAGCTCCGGCATTCGCTCGAAGTTCATGCCGTACAGCCCGGCCAGGAAGTTCATCGGCAGGAAGACCACCGAGATCACCGTGAGCAGCTTCATGATCTCGTTCAGTCGGTTGCTGACCGCGTTCATGTACAAATCGTGCATGGCCGAGACCAGCTCCAGCTCGTTCTCGATCATCTCCAGCGCGTGGACGCAGTGGTCGTAGAGGTCCTTGAAGTACGGCTTGGTCTCCCTCCGCAGCAGCTCGCTGTCGGCGCGGTCGAGAACCGACACCGCCTCGCGCAGCGGCCACAGGGCGCGGCGCGTGCTCATCAAGTCGCGCTTGAGGTCCTGCAGCCGCGCCAGTTGTTGATGGTTCGGTTGCTCGACCAGCGATTCCTCAAGGGACTCGACCTGATCGCCGAGCTGCTCGAGGATCAGGAAGTACTGGTCGACCACGGCGTCGAGCAGCCGGTAGGCGAGGTAGTCGGGACCCATCGAGCGGATCCGCCCGCGCCCGCCCTCCAGCGATTCGCGCAGCATTTCGAAGATGGACTCGGGGCCTTCCTGGAACGACAGGACCCAGGTCTCGCCGAGCAGCACGCTGACTTGCTCGAAAGCCACCCGGCCGGTGCTCGGGTCCAGCTCGCACAGCCGGAACACCACGTAGAGGTGGCTGTCGTAGTCGTCCACCTTGGGCCGCTGACCGACCGAGCAGATGTCCTCGATCACCAGGGGGTGGAGGCCGAACACCTCGCCGACCGCCTGGACCAGCTCGACCTGGTGCACTCCGTCGACCCGGATCCAGGTCGGGGTGAGCGTCTCCAGGAACTCAGCGCACTCGGCGGGATCCTCGACCTCACGCTGGACGAAGTGCTCGCGATCGTAGTCGATGGCGTAGATCTTGACCGGGCCGGGACCTGACACGCCGGTGTAGACGGTCGTGCCCGGCGGCAAGCCGGCCTTGCTCAGTCGGGTTTCGGGGTCGCTCATGGCCGCGTGGCCCTCCGCACCAGTGGACATTATGGCCTTGGCGGCGGTGCGGCGCCGAGTCACTCGGCCAGCAGCGCGACGAACCGGCCGTAGGCGTCGTCCCAGCCGCCTGTCCCGCGCGCCGGCTCGAACGTCTCCAACTCGAACGAATCGCGGACCACCTGACGCAAGTCGTCCAGGCCGCCCAGCTCGCCGACCGCCACCGCCTGCATCAGCAGATTGCCGGTGGCCGTGGCCTCGACCGGACCGGCGATCACCTGGCGACCGGTGGCGTCGGCGGTGAGCTGCGAGAGCAGCTTGTTCTGCGTCCCGCCGCCGACGATGTGGATCACCTCCAGCCGCTCGCCGCGGACCTCTTCGAGCCGCTCGATCACCCACCGGTAGCGCAGCGCCAGGCTCTCCAAACAGCAGCGCACCGTGGCCCCGATGCCCTCCGGCGGCCTCTGGCCGGTGGCCCGACAGAACTCGGCCATGGCGGCGGGCATGTCGGGCGGGTTGAGGAATCCGCTATGGTCCGGGTTGACCAACGGCCCGAACGCCGGCGCCGCGGCCGCCTGGTCGGTCAGCGCCGCGTAGTCCAGGTCCTGCCCTCCACGGGCGAAGGCCCGGCGGCATTCCTGCACCAGCCACAGGCCCATGATGTTCTTCAGGAAGCGGATGGTCCCGAACACGCCGCCCTCGTTGGTGAAGTTGAGGCCCAGGGTCTGGTCGGTGATCAGCGGCCGGGGGCACTCGATCCCCATCAACGACCAGGTGCCCGAGGAGAGGTAGGCGTACGACCCGCTCTCGGCCGGGACGGCGGCCACCGCCGAGCCGGTGTCGTGGCAGGCCGGCGCGATCACCGGCACCGCGCCCAGCCCGGTCTCCTCGCGCAGGTGCGGCAGCAGCGGGCCGATGGTCGTGCCGGACGGGAGCACCTCGGGCAGCATCCCGCCGGGGATGTCCAGCGCGCCCAGCAGATCGGCGCACCAGGTGTCGTCGCGCGGGTCCCACATCTGGCTGGTGCTGGCGATGGACCGCTCGCTGAGCGCCTGACCGGTGAACCAGAAGTTCATGATGTCGGGCGTGAACAGCAGCCGATCGGCGGCGTCGAGCTGCGGCGCGCCGGTCAGCCGCATGGCGAGCAGTTGGTAGAGCGTGTTGAGCTGCATGAACTGGATGCCGGTGCGCTCGAAGATCCGCTCCCGGCCGACGCGGCGGAAGGCTTCGTCGAGCATCCCGTCGGTCCGCGCGTCGCGGTAATGGACCGGCAGGCCCAGGAGGGAGCCGTCCGCGCCGAACAACCCGAAGTCGACGCCCCAGGTATCGACGCCGATCCCGCTCAGTTCACGGGTGTGCTCCCGACCGCAGATGCGCAGCGCCTCGACCAGCTCGCCGAACTGCCGCGGGGTGTCCCAGTGCAGCGTGTCGATCAGCCGCAGCGACGGATTGGCGAAACGGTGTACCACCTCCAACTCGAGCCGCCGGCCATCGAACCGGCCGAGGATCCCCCGCCCGCTTTCCGCCCCCAGATCGAACGCCATGAAGCTCCGTGTCGCCGCCATGTGCAGACCCTTTCTCGCTGGCCGGCGGTTGGCCGGCCGGGCCGGGATTCCTCCGGCTCAGGCTCGGGTTCGGTTTGACCCGCGGACCGCCGGCGTGGTACGCTGCCGGCCGCTGACATGAAACGACCGCTGCTGGGGATCGTGGCCCTGCTCGTCGCGCCGGCCCTGGGCCAGGGCGACGGCGCGCGTCCGGAATGGTGGACCGAGCAGCGCCAGCAACGGCCTGCCGCGCCGTGCTGGGACCTCGCCTGCACCATCGACGGCGCGCTCGACGAGTGGGACTCGCTGCCGTATCTTCCGCTTGGCCTGAATCACCAGACCGGCTTCGATCGCGCCTGGCGCGGTCGGTCCGACCTCAGCGCCACCGTCCGGCTGGCGGCCGACGAGGGCGGGCTGCTGGTGGCCGTCGAGGTCCGCGACGACAAGCTCTATGTCCCGGCCGGCGACCGGCGGCTGGGTGACCACCTGGCGTTGTTCTGCGGCGCGGCGGTCGACCAGGCGCCTGCGGCGGCGCGTCATCTGACGGTCCTGCCGGCCCAGGGCGTGGCCCCGGCGGAGGTGGTCGACGGCGACCGCGAGGAGCCGGTGCCCGGCGCGACCGCGGCCTTCGTGGCCACCGACCGCGGCTGGCGGGTCGAGGCGCGGCTGCCCTGGGTGCTGCTGCCCGGCGGCCGGCCGGCTTTGGGCGAGCAGCGGGCGCTGGCCGTGCGGGTGGTCGATTGGGACGACGCCAAGGGCGCGCGGGCCAGTCTGCGTTGGCCTTCCTCCATCGACCCGCCGCTCCCGGCACCCGCGGGGCCGACCACCTGGCAGCCGCCGGAGGTGGTGCTGGACCGGCCGGACGAGCTCGGCGCGCTGACTCGGCTGCCGGCGTTCGATCCGACCGAGGCCGGGCCGTACCTGCCGGCGCTGATGCCGATCGGCGTCGAGCGCAGCTACTACGACGGCGGCGAACAGGTGACGGTGGTCGCGCTGGGCGGGCTGGGCGCGGCGCTGGCCGGCGAGTTGGACGTCTACGCGGTGGACGACGCCGGTCGGGTCGAGCGCCTGACCCGCGGCACGGTCTGGAACGATGGTCTGTTCGACGGCGCGAGCTGGACCTGGCGGACGCCGCTGACCTTCCCCTCGGCGCGGCTGGTGGTGGCCGAGGCGATGCGGCCGGAGCTGGCCGGCCGGCGCGTCTACGCCCGAATCGACAGCGTCGGCGACGCCTATGCCAAACACCTCAAGCGGCTCGACGCGTTGCGGGCGGAGATGCTCGCGGCGGCGACCGCGCCGGGCGCCGGTCCCGCGCTGCGGCGGTACCTGGGCGCGGTGATGGTCAACCTGGAGGACGCCCAGCAGTACCAGTCCGGCTGGCGGAGCTGGATGGCCCGGGACGACGTGGCCCGGCTGGCCGCCGACATCACCGAACTGGAGAGGCTGTTCGCCGTGGCCCGGTCCGGGCGCGACCCGTACGCCGGCAAGAAGGGCACCTACCTGCGCGGCTACGTCTCGGAGATCGACGACACGGTGCAGCACTACAGCGTGTCGATCCCCGAGACCTGGACCCCGGCGGCGCGCCTGCCGCTGGTCATCTCCCTCCACGGTTATGGCTTCGGCCGGTTCCACGGGCATCCGGCGCCGGCCTACACCGATTCGGTCTCGGTGGCCTGCTACGGCCGCGGCAACGGCGACTACAAGCTGTGGTGCGAGCGGGACATCATCACCGTCCTGGAGGCCATGATCGAGGACTACCGGATCGACGTCGACCGGGTCTACGTCACCGGCGGGTCGATGGGCGGGACCGGGTCGTGGCAGGTGGCGACGATGTACCCGGACCGGTTCGCCGCCATCGGGCCGACCGCGGGCAACGCCAACCACCACGTCTGGGAAGAGGTCTGGGGCTGGGGCCAGCGCGGCCGGACCTTCATGTCGCCGTTCCGGATCTGGCTGGAGAACACCACCGACGCGCACCAGTACGCCGAGAACCTTCGCCACGTGGGGGTCTATTGTCTGCATGGCACGCTCGACAACATCTGCCCGGTGGGCCATGCGAGGACGATGACCGAGCGGCTGAAGAACCTCGGCTACGACTCGGTCTACGAGGAGTTCCCCACCGTCGGCCACGGCGGCTTTCCCGGCGCGGCGGCGGCGCGGCAGCGGGCGTTCATGTTTGCGAGAGCGCGCGACCCGTACCCGCGCCAGGTGACCTACAAGACCTCCTGGCACCGCTACTCCGGCGCCTATTGGGCGTTCATCGAGCGCTTCCGCGAACAGGCCCGCGACGCGCTGATCGACGCCCGGATCGAGGGCCAGCGGATCGTCGTCAAGACCAGCAACGTGGCCCGGCTGCGGCTGCAGCTCGACCGGCACCTGGTCAATCCGGACCGGCTGGTGGTGGTCCGGGTGGACGGTCTCCCGGCGTTCGAGGGGCTGCTGCCGGCCGACGGCACGCTGCGGCTGGGCTACCGCGACGGGCTGTGGGCGCCGGCGGAGCGGCCGGCCGGGCTGGAGAAGAACGTCCAGGTGGGCGGGCCCGTCGAGCACGCCTTCATGTCGCGTTTCCTGCTGGTCCGCGGGACCACCGGCGACCGGCGGACCAACGAGGTCAACCGCCGCATGACCGAGCAGTTGGCCGAGAAGTGGCGGCGCTGGGGCCGCGACCAGCCGGCGCGGGTGAAGCTGGACTGGGAGGTCACCGAGCAGGATGTCGCCGAGAGCAACTTGATCTGCTTCGGCGGGCCGGACAGCAACCGGATCGTCGCGCAGGTCAACGACCGGCTGCCGATCCGCTTCGGCGAGGGCTGCGTGACGTTCGGCGAGCAGGTCTACCGCGGCGACGACGTGGGAGTCAAGCTGTGCTACCCCAACCCGCTCAACCCGAGCCGCTACCTGTGTGTCTTCGGCGGGGTCACCTGGCAGGGCACCTACGATGTCAACGGCCGGTTCGGCAACTGGTTCGACTGGGGCATCTTCGACGACCGGAACTGGTACGACTTCGCCGTCTTCGACGCCCGGACGCAGAGCCCGGAGACGTTCCTGGCGGTGGGCTACTATGACGAGGACTGGTCGCTGCGTGAGGCGCGGGTGTTCCACGGCGATCCGGCCCTGCGGCGGGCGACCCGCCCGAGACGGCCGCCCGACCCGCTGGCCGGGGTGCCGGATCGCCCCGAGGTCTACCTGAGCGAGCTGACCCCGGTCCGGGTGGCCATGGAGAAGGGCGTGCCGGGCTACGGTCACAGTTTTGCCGGGAACCCGATCCGCCTCGGCGACATGACCTTTGAGGAAGGGCTGGGGGTGCATCCCCAGGCCGAGCTGGTCTACGCCATCGGCGGCGGGTTCGAGCGGTTCGAGGCCTGGGTGGGCGTGGATCTGGAGGGCGCCGAGACGGTCAGCAAGGCCCGCGAGGAAGCCGAACGAGTGGCCTTCCAGGTCTACGGCGACGGCCGGCTGCTGGCCGACACCGGCGAGATGCGCTGGAACACGCGGCCGAAGCACCTCGTCGCCGACGTGCAGGGCGTTCGCGAGCTGACCCTCATGGCCCGGGCGCTGGACGGCCGCAAATGGCTGTTCGGCGACGCGAGCTGGGGGGTGGCGCGGTTGAGCCGCCGGGTGGCCAAGGGCGACGGCGCGGCCCGGCCCGGAGTGCTGAAGAACCGGCTCGACCTGTCCGGGTTGTGGGGACTGGATGACTACGAGGTGGGCGAGGGCGTGGCTCGGGGCGCCGAAGGGAGTCTGCCGGCGGCCGGCGCGGCCCGGCCGGCGCTGCTGCCCGGCGGCGTGGCCGAGGCGCTGGTGGCCGCCGGCGAGCTGCCCGACCCGTACCGCAACGATCAGATCACCCGGCTGGCCGCGCTGGCCAAACGGGAGTGGTGGCTCTACCGCGAGGTCGATCTGCCCGCCGACTGGCGCGACCGCCGGCTCATGCTCCGGCTCGACGGCGTCACCCAGCATGGCGAGGTGTGGGTCAACGGGACCTACGCCGGGAAGGTCGGCGGACCGTTCGAGGCGGGCGAGTTGGACGTCGCCGCCGCGGCGCGGCCCGGCCGGCGCAATCTCCTGGCGGTGCGGCTGCTGGCCGGCCCGGCGCCGTGGACCAACGTCCGCTCGTACGCCGTGCCGGCGCGCGAGCAGGTGGTCGGGTGGGGCGTCGGCTACGGCAGCGACGGTGGCGGGCAGGCCATCCCCCTGGGCGTCCACGGCCCCATCGAATTGCGCGCCACCGGCCCGGTGCGGCTCGGCCCGCCGCGGGTCGAGTGCCGGCCGACAGCCGGGGCGGCGCGCGGCGCCGAGGCGCGGGTGCCGGCACGGGTCGAGGTCCGGGTGCCGCTGACCAACGCCGGCGAGACGGCCTGCACGGTGCGGGTCGAGGCGCGGCTCGAGGCCGCCGACGGGCGCGACGAGCCGGTCGAGCTCAGCGAGGCGGTGGCGCTGGGTCCGGGCGAGAGCAAGACCGTGAGGCTGACCGCCGGCGAGGCGTCCTGGCGGCTGTGGTGGCCGGCTGGGCTGGGCGAGCGGCCGTTGTACCGGGCAGGCGTGGTGGTGACCGTCGACGGCCTCGTGTCCGACGCCGCGGAGACCGTGGTCGGCGTGCGCACGGTGCGCGTCCCCGACGACGCGCGGGTGGCTACCGTAGCGGTCAACGGCGAGCCGCTGGTGCTGCGCATCGCCGAGTGGCGGCCGACCGACCGCTTGCTGCGGTTCGACCCGGCGCGGGTCGAGCGAGTGCTGCGGCTGGCGCTGGAGACCGGGTTCAACACCATCCGCGTGGCCGCCGACAGCGGCTTGGAGCGGCAGCCGTTCTACGACTTGTGCGACACGCTGGGGTTGCTGGTCATCCAGGACCTGCCGCTGACCGGGAACCTGGCGGCACCGCCGCTGGACGCGGTCCAGGCCGCCGTGGACGGCGTGGTCACGGCCACCGGCAACCACCCGGCGGTGGTCGCCTACGTCGAGGGCCATGATCTCAACGTCGCCGCGTCGGAGCCACGCCGGGCGGCGGTCGATCGGCGGCTGGCCGACCAGACCAGCCATCTGCTCGTCGAGCCGACCCGCTCGGGCGGCGGCGAAGCGGTGTGGCGCTGGCTGGCCGTGGGGGCCGACCCTTATCGCCGCGAGTCGCACGACCTGCGGCTGCGGCAGATCACGTTGCCGACCGCGCCTCCGGCCGAATTGGATTTCCTCGACCGCGAGTCGCTGGCGCGGAACGACTGGCTGACGCCCTGGCCGTTGACCGATTGGTGGCGGCTGCGCGGCGGGACGCCGGCCGATCTCGACCGCGCCGCCGCCTGGGCCGGCAGCGCCGACGGCGAGGCCGAGATGCTCCGGTTGCTGAGTTCCTGGCAGGCGGAAGTGGCCCGCCGCGAGGCGGTCGAGGCCGTTCTGGCCGGCGGCGCGCTATGCCTGAGCTGCCTGAACGAATCCTGGCCGCGGGTGGGTCCGGCGGTGATCGACCACGCCGGCCGGCCGCGGCCGGCGCGGAGCGTGCTGAGGCGGTTCCTGACCGAGCCGGCGGCGTTCGCCAGACCCTCCAGGCAGGTGCTGGCCACCGGCGACACGCTGCGGGCGGCGGTGTACGCCGAGACGTCCGCCGGTGACGGGTGGTGGGCGCGGCGGCCGGCCGACTGGACCACCGTGCGCTGCCGGGTTCAGGACCTGGCCGGCCGGCGCCTGGCGGAGTTCGAGGGCCGGCTGGACGACTCCGCCGCGACCGGGCAGCCGGTTGGCGAGTTGGTCTGGGCGGTTGACGAGACGGTGCCGGAGGGGACCTATCTCCTGGTCACCGAGCTGCCTGGCGGCCGGGTCGGGCCGGACGTGGTGGCGTTGGGCGTCACCCACCGCGCGGGCGGCGCGCCGTTGAAGGTGGTCTGGCTGTCCGCCGCGGAGCCACCGGCCGGGGTCACGGCGGAACCCACCGACCGGCTGGCGAGCCCGGCCGCGCCGGAGTGCGTCTACCTGGGACCGGGCGGGCCGGAGCTGAGCGTCACCGAGCAGGAGACCATCATCGGCTGGGTCGCGGCCGGCGCCGGACTGGTGATGGATGGCCCGCCGGACCTGATCGCCGGCGGGGCGCTGGAGGCGCTGCTCCCGGCGACGCCGCTGGCCGGGCCGCTGGGGCTGGTGCCCGAGCCGGCGGCTCCGGTCTACCCGGCGCGCGACCACCCGGCGCTGCTGGGCCTGGCCGGGCGGCTGCCCGACGGGCCGCCCAGCGACTACGCCCAGTTGGCGGAGGGCGCGGTGACCCTGGCCGAGTTCGGCCCGCAGCGGCCGCTGCTGGTCGAGAGCGGGTCGGGCAAAGGCCGGGTGCTGCTGCTCGCCACGGTGCCGGAGTACGCCCGCCGGCTGGCCTGGTGGGACGGCCGCGAGCGGTTCGTGACGGGACTGCTGGCCTACGCCGCCAAGCTGCCCTACGGCGACGTCAGACGGCTGCTCGACCGGCCGGCCACCGCGCCGCTGAGCCGCTTGCGCGAGCTGCCGGCGGCGCCGCTCAAGGTCACCTTGACCACCGCCCCGCTGACCCCGCGGCCGGACCGGCCCGAGGTGCGCGAGGTGCGCGTCCGCAACGAGGGCGCGACGCCGGTGATCCTCCTCACCTTGCGCCTGGACGGGCTGCCGGCCGGGGTCGACGCGACGTTCGGCCAGGACGCGTTCGCCCTGCTGCCCGGCGAGGAGCGGGTGAGCATCCTGACCGTGCGCACCGACCGCCGGGGCAAACTGACCGGCAAGGCCCGCCTGAGCGCGTCCGGCTGGGGCGCCGCGACCAGAGTGGTCGAGCTGCCGGTCGACGCGGGGGGATAGGCTACGGCACCGCCACGGCGGCGAGCTCGCCGCGCCAGGTGCCGAGGTAGAGGCGCTCGCCATCGGCTACCGGCTGGGCGGTGACGTCGGTGCCGAGCGCCAGCCGGCCGACCTCCGCGCCGCTCTCGGCGTCCACGAACCGCAGCGTGCGGTCGAGGCCGATGACCGCCACCCGCCGGCCGGCGAGGACCGGCGCGCAGACCGCCCTGGCCGGCAGTCGCGTCTCCCAATCGTAGCCGTCGGGGCTGGCGGCGACCAGCCGGCCGTCCACCGTTGCCGCCAGGACCCGGTCGCCGGCGATGGTCGGGGCGGCGGCCAGCGGCGAGACGAAGCGCCAGGTGGTGACGACCCGGGCGGTGAGCAGGTCCAGCTTGGCCACCGTCCCGTCGTCGCCGGTGACGTAGACCGCGCCCTCGGCCGGCCGCGGCCAGCGCAGCGGCACCTGGCCGGCCGGCGTGCTCCAGCGCCTGTCGCCGGACCAGCGCCAGGCGGCGGCACGGCCGTCAACCACGGTGACCACGCAGCCGTTCGCGTCGGCCGCCAATCCGGTCACCTCGCCGGCCAGCTCGATCCGGGCCACCAGCCGGCCACCGGTCGCGTCGATGAACAGCAAGGCGCCGCCGCAGGCGGCGGCCAGGTGGTCGCCGGCGGCCGCCAGGTGGGACGCCGGCGCGCCGGCCGCCAGCTCCCACGAATCGCCGCCCTGAGCCGGCTCGATGGCCTTCAGCCGACCGTCGGCCAGGCCCACCACCAGTCGTCCGGCCGCGGCCACGGGGCCGGCCTCCACGCGCTCCGGCGGGCGGATGTCCCAGCGCGCGGCGCCGGTCGGTGGCGTGACCGCGTAGAGGTGGCCGTCGGTCGAGGCGACGGCCAGGCAGTCTGCCAGCAGCACCGGCGCGGCGGCGATCTGGTCGCCGGTGGTGACCGTCCAGAGCACCGTTTCGCGGGGCTGCCGAGCGCCCAGCCAGACGGCGAGCAGGAGCACTATAATCAGGATCGCGCCCAGGGGCGACGGGCCACGGTCGTCAACCGGTTGCGGCTGCATCGCCCCTCCTGGCCGGAATGGCGGCGGCGCCGGGTGCGCTCGGATCGGAAGTGGCGGGAGTCATGGTGTCGTCGTTCTACCTGTCGGTAGCCATCAAGCTGGAACTGTACCTCATCCTGGCCCTGTCGCTCAACCTGCTGCTGGGGTTCGCCGGGCTGGTCTCCCTCTGCCACGCGGCCTTCTACGGAGTCGGAGCGTACACCACGGCGCTGGTGATGATGCGCCTCGGCTGGTCGTTCCTGCCGGCCCTGGCCGCCGGGGTGGGGGTGACCATGGTCCTCGGCGCGCTGGTCGCCCTGCCGTCGCTGCGCCTCCGCGACGACACCTTCGTGGTCGCCACGCTGGCGCTGCAGAACATCGTCTACCGCGTCTTGTACAACGCCGACGGGCTGACCCGCGGGGCGCTGGGGCTGATGGATCTGCCGCCGGCGCGGGTGGGCGGGCTGACCATCGGCCGGGACACGCCGGCGTTCCTGGCCCTCGCCACGGTGGTCACGCTGGTCGCCCTGGCGGTCCTGGGCCGGCTGGCCAACAGCCCCTTCGGCCGGACTCTGCGGGCGCTGCGCGACGACGACGAGGCGCTCGCGGCGCTGGGCCGCAACGTGGCCGCGTTCAAGGTCAAAGTGTTCCTGGTCGCCAGCGCGGCGGCGGCGGTGGCCGGGTCGCTGCTGGCGGTCCACAGCGACGTGCTGCACCCGAACGAGTTCACCATCGAGCAGAGCGTGTTGATCCTCACGGCGCTGATCGTCGGCGGCGCGGGGAATGTGCTCGGGCCGGTCATCGGCGCCGGGGCGATGGTCGCGATGGAGGAGGGGCTGCGGCTGGTGGGCGGCCGCTGGTCGGCCTTCGCCGGCGAGGCCAACGCGCTGCTCCTGGCGCTGGCGCTGATCGTCCTGCTGCGCCTCCGGCCGCAGGGCCTGGCGGGAGTCTACCGGTTTGAGTAAGCCGCTGCTGAGCCTGCGCGAGGTCACCCGCCGGTTCGGCGGCACGGTGGCGGTCGATGCCCTCAGCTTCGACGTGCTGCCCGGCCGGGTGACCAGCCTGATCGGGCCGAACGGGGCGGGCAAGACCACCGTGGTCAACCTCATCGCCGGCCGGCTCCGGCCCGACGCCGGGCGGATCGTCTACCGCGGCGCGCCGCTCCCCGTCCGCGCCGATCTGGTCGCTCGCGCCGGAGTCGGACGGCTGTTTCAGGACGTGCGCGTGTTCGGGTCGCTGACCGTGTTGGAGAACCTCTTGGCGGCGACGCCGGGCCTGGCGGGCGAGGGCATCGGGCCGTGTCTGTTCGCGCCGCGGCAGGTTTCGCGGCAGGAGCGCGCCGCGCGCGAGGCGGCCCTGGAACAGCTCGACCAGGTCGGGCTGACGGACCGTGCCACCGCGGTCGCGGGAAGCTTGTCGTACGGGCAGCAGAAGCTGGTGGCCATCGCTCGGTTGTTGGTCCAGGGCGCCGACCTGCTGCTGCTCGACGAGCCAGCCAGCGGGGTCAATCCCCGACTGATCGAGGATCTGGCCGAGCTGACGGCGCGGCTGGTGGCGGCCGGGCGGACCATCCTGCTGATCGAGCACAACATGGACCTGGTCCGCCGCGTGTCGACCGACGTCGTCCTGCTCGATCGCGGTCGCTGCCTGGCCGCGGGATCGGTCGAGCAGGTCTGGCACAGCGACGCGCTGCGTGAGGCGTATGCCGTCGTGGACGAAGTGGACTGAGTGGACCCAGTGGACGGCGTCCACACCGTCCACACCGTGCACCGTGGCCCGGGCTACGCCAATTCCCGCGGCGGCTCGTCGGCGCGGAAACGTTCCAGCAGCCGCTCCGCCTCTTCGGACACGGCCAACTCGACGTCGGCGTTGAGCGCGTGGTCGGTGGCCCGGACGGCGTGCCGGGAGAGGGCCAGCCAGGCGTGCAGGCGGGGCAGCGGCTCGGACATCCTCCTGACGGCCTGCGCGGCGGCCTCGACGGCGGCCTCGGCCAGACGGGTCTCGCCGGCTCGCTGGAGCGCGTGGAGCGCCGCCGCGGCCGGCTCCGCGCCCAACTCGTCGTGGCGCAATGAGTGCAGCAGGTCGGTCCGGACCGGCGCGTCGTCGGTGGCGGTCAGAGCCAGCCGCGCCGGCAGACTGCTGCTCCGTCCGTCCAGCGCCAGGCCGCGGCGGATGAGGTCCAGCCCGGCGGCGGTGTGCCCGCCGGCCAGCAGCGCGCCGGCCACCGCCATGACCACCACCGGCCGCGCGTCGGGGCGCTGCAGGTGCCCCATGCGGTAGACGGCATTGAGCGCCTCCCAAGCCCGGTCGTGGTCACCGGCGAGGAGGTCGAGGCGGGCCAGCTCGGCCGACAGGATCAGATGCCCGGTGCCGGTGATCCGCGAGACCGCCTCGCGCAACAGCTCACCGGCGTCGAGGTCGGGCGAGGCGGCCAGCCACATCGCCGCGTTCAGCGCCGCTTCGACGGTCAGCGGCCGGCGCGGCGCGCGGGCCGCCAGGCGCAAGCCGCCGGTGACGTAGTCCTGCGCCTGCCAGGTACAGCCGCAGATCGACCAGGCCAGCGCGCCGGCGGTGAGCACGTAAGCGGTCACGTCCGAGCGCTCGAAGCGCACCGGCAGCGGATCCAGCGCCTCGCTCAGGACATGCCCGGCGCGGTGCCTCGCGGCGAAGCCGAAGAGTGCGATCACGGCGTGCTGGAGGACCGCGTCGCGCGCGGCGTGCTGTGCCAGCGAGGCCCGCTCGACGGCGCTGCGGAGCCAGGTCGCGGCCTCCGGGACGGGCCGGCTGAAGAGCCGCGTGGCCGCCGGTGCCGAGCGCACCGGCAGATCGGCGGCGACCTGGTGCAACCGCTGGGCGCCGTCGGTCTCGGCGCCCAGGAGGACCTGCGCCCGGCCCACCGCCGCCGTCACCGCGCGGCGGATGGTGCCCTCGGTCAGCTCCGCCGCCGCGGCCGTGAGGTGTTCCGACGCCGAAGCGCGCAGGGCGGCGGCGAGGCGCTCGTCCGACCGCCAGCGGCCCAGGTCGAGCTGGCCCATCAGCGCTGGAAGCGTCTCGGAAGGCGGCACCCCGCGCGAGGTCAGCTCGGCCTGCAGCTCGCGCCGGGCGTCCTGCCAGACGGCCCGGCTACCGGTCCGCAGGGCCAGCTCGCGCCAGTGCTGCCAGCGGCTCTTGAGCGGATATCCGGCGGGCAGGGCGCGGATCAGGGCGGCCGCCTCGCCGGGTTGGTCGGGCGTCGCCTGGCGGATGGCGACCCGCGCCGCGACGCTGGCGCGGAGCAACTCGGCGGCCGGGCCTTCGCCGGTCGCGCGCCCGGCCGCGGCGACCACCGCCTGCTCGCGGGCGGCGCCCTCCGGCCAGCGATCGGGCCAGGCCAGCCAACGGGCGGCGTCGCAGCAGATCAGGGCGTCCAGCCGGTGCCGCGGGTCGTCGCCGTCGACCGCGGCGGAGCGCTCGAGCAACCGTTGCGGCGTGGCCTGCGGCGGCCGCGCCTGAGCCCAGCGTGGCCTCATCCGGCCTCGCCTTCCGCCGCCGCTTCGCCCTCCACCCGAGCTCCGGCGCGGTCGCGGAAGACGATGTCGCCGGCTTCGTCGCGGCCGATGGCCCCCTCGCGCACGAGCAGCTCGACGATCTCGCGGTGCCGCCGCTCGTGCTCTATCGGAGTCGCGTCGGGAGCGGACTCGTACTCGACCAGAATCTCCTTCCGGCCGGTCCTGGCGTCGCCCCTCATGCGAATCGTGATGTCGCCCACTGCCGACTCCCGCGACGATTGTAGGAGGGCCCACCGACGACTGTCAATGCCGCGCAGGACCGCCCGGCCGGCGCGCGAACCCTCCGCCATGACGGACATCTGGCTGCGGCGGCTGGAGCGGCACCTCCAGACGGTGACCTTCCCGGCGGCAAAGGACGAGTTGCTCGACCATCTCCGGGCGCGCCGGGCGGGGCGGGAGCTGCTCTGGCTGGCGACCGCCATCCCCGGCGACGAGTACCACTTCGTCAGCGACGTGCTCAGCACCGCGCGGATCGCCCTGGAAATGGACATTCGCCGGCCCTGGCCGGAACGTTCGACCGGTCGCCAGGCGTATATGTCCGATGAGACCCTGGCCGCCGCCGTGGCGCAACGGCTGACGCTCTGTCCGGAGACCAACCAGCACCTGATCCGGGTGCGCGCCGAGGCCGGTCTGGTCTATCTGGAAGGCCGCGTGCCGGACGTCCCGCACGGCGTCATGGCCACGCGTGTTACACTGGGAGTAGTGGGACCCGAGCGGGTGGTCAACCGCTTGCAGGTTTCTTCGTGACAGGAGGCGGGTGATGCCGTTCTACGAGTACAAGTGCGCCGAGTGCGACAAAGTCTTCTCGCTGCTTCAGAAGCGCGACGCGGAGCGGAGCGGGTACGCCTGTCCGGCCTGCGGGTCGAAGCAGACCGAGCGCGTTTTCAGCACCTTCGCCACCGCCTCGAAAGGCGAGGCCGTCGCGGCCCCCTCCGGCGGCGGTCACTGCTGCGGCGCGAGCTGCGGCTGCCGGCACTGAGGCCGGAACCGGGAATGCCGCCGCCGCTCCGCTCGTCCTGTAGGTAGGTGCGGGAGTGTGCGGCATGGCTCAACGGTCGATCCTGTGGGCGGTCGCGGCCCTGGCTACCGCCGCGCTGGTCCAACCCGCCGCCGCCGAGCGGCGGGCGGTCCTGGTGGCCATCGCCGACTACGCCGGTTCCCGACGGCCGCTGCCCGGACCCCTCGAGATGTTGGGCGAGCTCAAGCGGACGTTGGTCGAGCGGGAGGGCTTCCCCGCCGCGAACGTGGTCACGCTGACCGACGCCCAGGCCACGCACGACGCCATCGTGCAGGCCGTCGAGCGCAATCTCATCGCCCGCTGCCGGCCGGACGACGTGGCCGTGTTCTGGTTCGCCGGGCATGGGGGCCAGATCCAGGACCTCGACGGCGACGAGGAGGACGGGCTCGACGAGTGCCTGTGTCCCTACGACGTCGATCAGAAGCCGTTGATCGATGACGAGCTGGCCGAGCTGTTCGGCCGGGTGCCGACGACCAACCTGACCGTCCTCCTGGACTGCTGCCATTCCGGCACGGCGACGCGCTCGCTGGGGTTTACCGACCCCGAGATCGTCGCGCTCTACCTGCCGCTGCCCGGCGCCGGCGACAGCCGGACCGAGGCCGCCTCGCCCTCGGGCATGGGCCGCGAGCGGCTGCGCTACGTGCTGCTGACCGCCAGCCGGGCCGACCAGTCGGCGGTGGCCGTGCGGTCGTCGGAGAAGGGCTGCTTCCTGGTCTTCACCAAGGCGCTGCTGGACGCCCTGGCCGCGGCCGATCAGCCGCCCAGCTACCGCCGCCTGATGGACGATGTGCGCCAGCGCATCCGCAAGTGGCGGTACATCTATCCCGGCGAGGCCGACGTCCAGGAGCCGCAACTCGAAGGACTCGACCCGGAGCGACCCATCTTCGCCGCCGCGCCGGCGGTGACCGGGCCGCGGGACCGGGTGGTCGAGGTCACCGGTGACCAGGCGACCGTTTTGGCCGCCGAATTGGGCGATCTGGCGCCCGGCGCGCTGGTCGACCTGCGCGACAGGCCGGCCGGTCCGGTGGTGGCCCGCGCGCGGGTCGAGAGCGCCAGCGCGCCGTACCTCAAGGTCAAGGCGGTCGAGGGCACCCTTAAGGTGGGCCAGGTGCCACAGGTGGCGGCCAGCCCGCTGCCGCGGGACAGATTGCGGGTCAAGCTGATGCGGCTGGCCAGCGGCGCGCCGAAGGCCGGAGCGCCCACGCCCGAGCAGTTGGCGCCGCAACTCGATGCCTTGGACTACGTCGAGCTGGTCACCGGCCGCGGCGCCTGCGACTGCGTGGTCACGCCGGCGGGCGACGGCGACGAAGCCAACCTCTACCTGTTCTCGCCCTCGGGCGGCGAACTCGGCTCGGCCGAGGCGCTGGAGCCGCTGACCGTGCTCCTGGCGCGGGAGTGGATGATTCGCTACGGCACGCTGTTGACCAATCCGTCGCCCACCTTCAAGGTCTCCCTGCGGGATCCCAACGCGCCCAATCCGACCTATCGCCCGGGCCAGGCGATGAGCCTGGAGTGCCGCGGCGAGCGCGACGCGCAGGTGGTCTTGCTGAACGTCTCGCCGGCCGGCGACCTGTCGCTGCTGGTGCCCAGCCCGTTCCGGCCCTCGACCGCGCTGGCCGCCGGCGAGGTGCTGCTCATCCCGGATCCGGCGCTGGGCGTGACGCTGGTCGCCGGCACCGCGCTGGGTCCGCAGTATGTCAAGGCGGTGGTCACGCTGAAGCCGCTCGAGCTGCCCGAGCTGCGGCCGGAAGCGAAGCCCGTCCACCGGCTGCGGGGGTCCGCGGCGGTGGCCTTCTGGCGGCGGCTGGCGGTAGCCCTGACCGGCGGCACCGGGCTGCTCCCCGCCGACGGCTGGGCCACCGCCGACCTGCTGGGCATGGTCGAATAGCCCCGGACGCGTGTGTTATACTGCCGGTGAATCCTCGTCGCGGCGCCGCGCTCTGCGCGGTGGGGCACCGTCGGCGACGGAGTGGAAATACATGGGCCTGGCGGACATCCTGGCGGCGGACATCCTGCCGCGGGTCCAGAGGCCGTCGCGATATCTCGGGAACGAGCTCAACAGCGTCCATAAGGACCCGGACCGGGTGCGGTTGCGGGCCTGTCTGGCGTTTCCCGACAGCTACGACCTGGGCCTCGGCAATCTCGGGCTGCAGATCCTGTACGGCATCCTCAACGGCATCGAGGACGTCTGGGCCGAGCGCGTCTGCGCGCCGCACCCGGATCTCGAAGCCGAGCTGCTGCGGCGCGGGCTGCCGCTGTTCTCGTTGGAGAGCAAGACCCCGCTCAGCCGGTTCGACCTGATCGGCTTCACCCTCCAGTGGGAGCTGAACTACACCAACATCCTCAACATTCTCGACCTGGGCGGCATCCCGCTCGGCGCCAACGAACGGCGGGAAGGCGACCCGCTGGTCATCGCCGGCGGGCCGTGCGTGTTCAACCCCGAGCCGCTGGCGCCGTTCATCGACTGCTTCGTGGTCGGCGACGGCGAGGAGGTGGTGGTCGAGGTGGTCGAGGCGGTGCGCTCCGGCTCGCGCGAGGACAAACTGCGTCGGCTGGCGGCCATCCCCGGCTGCTACGTACCGGCGCTGTACCCGATGACCACCGGCCCCGGCGGGGTGGTGGTTCCGCCGGCGGGCGCCCCGGCCATCGTCAAGCGGCTGGTCCGCGATTTCGAGGCCGCGCCGTTCCCCACCGACTACCTGGTCCCCTACGCCGAGCAGGTCCACGACCGGGTCGCCCTGGAGGTGCTCCGCGGCTGCACTCAAGGCTGTCGCTTCTGCCAGGCCGGGATGACCACCCGCCCGGTGCGCGAGCGGTCGCTGGAGTCGCTGGCGGTGCTTCAGCAGGAGACCATGAAGCGGACCGGGTACGAGGAGATCGGCCTGGTCTCGCTGTCCACCTGCGACTACAGCAAGGTCAAGTCGCTGGTCCGCCAGAGCGTCGACCTGGGCCGGCCGAACCACGTCGCGGTGTCGCTGCCGTCGCTCCGGCTGGACAGCTTCAGCGTCGACCTGGCGCACCAGATCTCCAGCGTGCGGAAGACGGGCATCACCTTCGCGCCGGAGGCCGCCACCGACCGGATGCGGGCGGTGATCAACAAGTTCATCACCCGCGACGACCTGCTGGACATGGCCCGGCACTGCTACGACCACGGCTGGGACACCATCAAGCTGTACTTCATGATCGGCCTGCCGACCGAGACCGACGAGGACGTGGCGGCCATCGGCGAGCTGGCCCGCGAGGTCCTGGACGTCGGGCGCCGGGTGACGTCTCGTGCCCGGGTCAACCTGGGCATCAGCACCTTCGTCCCCAAGCCGATGACGCCATTCCAGTGGGCCGAGCAGATCCCGCCGGAGGAGACTCGCCGCCGGCAGGACGTGTTGCGCCGGCACCTGGGGCCGAAGGCCATCAAGTTCGGCCGGCACGACGCGTTCGATACCTGGCTGGAGGGCCTGATCACCCGCGGCGACCGGGTCACCGGCGCGCTGATCCGGTATGCCTGGGAGGAAGGCGCGCGGTTCGACGGCTGGTACGAGTACCGCGATGAGAGCGCCTGGACTCGGGCCATCGCCCGATGGGAGGCGGACACCGGCCGTCAGGCGCCAGGCGAGCTGCGCGAGCGCGCGGTCGACGAGCCCCTGCCATGGGACCACCTGGACGTGATGATCCCCAAGGGCTGGCTCCGGCAGGACTGGGACCGCGCCCGGTCGCTGGACTGGCAGGTGGACTGCCGGCGGGTGGCCGGGAAGTGCAACAAGTGCGGGGTGATCGACCAGGAGCGGCAGTCCTGCACGACCATGCTGCGCCGCTCGCGGGACGGCGCCCGGGCCGAGGAGGGACTGGCGCTGGACGGTCCGCCGACCTGGACCGAGCCGCCGCCGGCGGGCAAGGTCCGGTTCCGCTGGTCGCGGGTGGGCTTGACCCGGTTCCTGTCCCACAAGGAGACCATGAACGCCTTCATCCGGGCCATCCGCCGGGCGGAGCTGCCGCTGCGCTACAGCGAGGGGTACCATCCCCACGCCTCGGTCAGCTTCAGCACCGCGCTCCCGGTGGGGCTGGAGACCGAGGGCGACTACTGCGACGTGACCTTGGTCGAGCCGGTCGACCCCGACCAGTTCGCGGCGCGGCTGAACGAAGTCCTGCCCGACGGGTTCGCGGTGCACGAGGCGTGGGCGGTGGGTGCCGACGAGCCGGCGCTGATGGCGCTGGTCGAGGCGGTGCGCTACCGCGCCTGGGTGCCGCGCGAGCGGGTGCCCGGCGACCTGTCCGAGCGGGTCGCGGCCGTGCTGGCCGGCGACCGGATCGAGGTCGAGCGGCGCGGCAAGCACAAGGGGCAGGTGGTCTACCGGCCGGTCGACATCCGGCCGATGATCGCGGCGATCACCTGCGCGGACGAGCCGGACGCCGTGACGCTGGAGCTGAGGCTGGTCAACGACGGCGAGCGCCAGCCGAAGGCGGCGGAGGTGCTCGGCGCCATTCTGGGCGGCGACGAGCCGAGCCTGAGCGCGGTCCGGGTGCGCAAGCTCGCCAGCTACCGGCGGGTGGAGGGCCGGCTCGAAGACTTGCGTCCGACGGTAAGGGAGTACGCTTGATGGACCGTATCGTGCTGGCCGCGCCCCGCGGCTTCTGTGCCGGCGTGGCCTATGCCATCGATATCGTCAATCGCGCCCTCGAGGCCTTTGGCACGCCGCTGTTCGTGCGCCATGCCATCGTCCACAACGAGTGGGTGGTGCGCAGTTTCGAGCAGCGCGGGGTGATCTTCGTCGAGGAGCTGGCCGACGTGCCGGAGGACCAGCCGGTGGTGTTCAGCGCCCATGGCGTCTCGCCGGCCGTCCGCGAGGCCGCGCGGGTCCGCCGGCTGAAAGTCATCGACGCCACCTGCCCGCTGGTCGACAAGGTCCACCGCGAGGCGCGCGAGTGGGTCACCCGCGACCACACCATCCTGTACATCGGGCACGAAGGGCATGTCGAGGCCGAAGGCACCATGGGCGAGGCGCCGGAGCGGATGATTCTGGTCGACTCCGTCGAGGCGGCTCAGACCGTGGAAGTCCCGGACGAGGCCAGGCTGGTGGTGCTGACCCAGACCACGCTCAGCCTCGACGAGGTGAATGCCATCGTGCGGGTCCTGTCGGACCGCTTCCCGGCGCTGCGGACGCCGCGGAAGGAAGACATCTGCTACGCCACCACCAACCGCCAGGAGGCGGTCAAGGCGCTGGCCGAGCAGTGCGACTTGATCCTGGTGGTCGGCAGCACCACCAGCTCGAACACCAACCGGCTGCGCGAGGTGGCCGAATCGTGCGGGGTTCCGGCGCACCTGGTGAGCGCCCCCGAGGACGTCCGCGACGAATGGTTCGCGGCCCATCGCGTGATCGGCGTCACCTCCGGCGCGTCGACCCCGGAGACGTTGGTCGACCAGGTGCTCTCGGCGGTTATGGCCGGCCGGCCGGTGCCCGTCGACACGCTCCAGACCGCCGAGGAGCGGATCCACTTCCGCCCGCCGCGGGAGCTGGTCAACGACGCGCGCAGCGGTGACTGACGGTGACCAGGCCGGCGTCGTGGTGGGTGCCTGACGGCGACCAGGTGGTCTGCGGCCTGTGCCCGCACCGGTGCCGGCTGGCCGAAGGCGAGACCGGCGCCTGCGGCGTGCGCCGGGTGACCGGCGGCGCGCTCGTCACCGAGGCCCACGGCCGGGTCGCCGTCGCCCGCCCGGCGCCGATCGAGCGCAGCTTCCTGTACCACTTCCTCCCGGGCGCCCGCGTCTACGCCTACGCCGCCGCCGGCTGCAACCTGCGCTGTCGGTTCTGCCAGAACTGGATGGTGTCCCAGGCGCCGAAGCTGGACGAACCGGCGCTGCCGCACCGCGAACTGTCGCCCGAGGCGCTGGTGGCCGAGGCCGAGGCAGCGGGATGTCGGGCCGTCGTGGCCACCTACACCGAGCCGACCATCTTCCTCGAGTACGCCCGCGACGTGGCCACCGCGGCCCGGCGGCGCGGCTTGAGCGTGGCCTGGAAGAGCAACGGGTTCATCGAGCCGGGCCCGCTGGCCGAGGTGGTTGGGCTGCTGGACGCAGTGAACGTCGACCTCAAGGCGTTCGACGAGCAGGTCCACCGGCGGCTGACCGGCGCGCCACTGGCGCCCGTGCTGGCCACGCTCCGCGCGCTGCGGTCGGCAGGGGTGTGGCTGGAAGTGACCACGCTGGTGATCCCCACGGTCAACGACACCGAGGCCGAGCTGTCGGCCCTCGCGCGGTTCGTGCGCGACGAGCTGGGCGCGGACACGCCCTGGCACCTGACCCGGTTCCACCCGGACTGGGAGCTGCGGGACCTGCCGCCCACGCCGAAGCCGACGCTCCACGCCGCCCGCGAGCAGGCCCTGGCCCTGGGCCTGCGGCATGTCTACACCGACGCCGAGCCCGCCGGCCGCGGGTGGGACACGGCCTGCTCCGGGTGCGGCGCGGTGGTGCTCCGCCGGGCGCAGTACGAGTTGGCGGAGTCCGGGTTGGCCGACGGCCGCTGTCCGGCGTGCGACGCGCCGCTGCCGGGCCGGTTCCGCTGAGTCAAGTAGGGCTCGGAAGCCCTGTCACCATGCGCTCGTGTCGCACTGGATCACGTCTCCGACAGCGATGCTCAGGGACTCACGGATACCTGGCCAAACGCTTGCGAAGGCGCTGGCGAGGCGGCTTCTCAGGGCGACCGGAAGGGTCGTGGCAGACGGCGCGCACCGGGCCAGCGGGGCTACTCGATCCCCCGGCCCGAGTACCCGTGCTCGTACCACGCCGCGGCGTCGATCACGAAGGGCAGGGGCACAGCCAGGTCGTCTTTCAGCCGGGTGCCCATCTCCAGCGCGAGACCCATCAGGAAAGTGTCGTCCCAGCCAGGACAGAGGAAGCCACGGTCGTCCTTCCCGTTCGGCCCGGCCGCGTAGAGCAGGCCACGGCTGGGGTCATAGAGCGGAGCCCGGCCGGAGTACGGATCCTGTGGTATCGCCGGCAGCAGGCCGGCCGAGACCAGCGCCTGGAGCGTGGCGGGAAGCCGGCCGTGCCGCTCCAGGTACAGCTTGCTCGCCACCGCCGTGGCCAGCAGCCGTCGCTGGGCCACGCGCTGCGGCCAGGACCGGAGCCCCTGGCGGAGACGGAACGACTGCTGGACGTTGACCAGATCCCCGATCTCGTTCCACCAGAGCACGGTCTTGCGGCGAGGCGCCCGTTTGCGCTCCCGCTCCCAGTAAGGCCGGTCGAACCGCCGGTCAAGACGCTGGTGCTCGAGGCGCAAGTCGTTCACCGAGCGGTGGGGCAGAGCATGCCAGACAGGCCAGCCCGGGGTGAAGAAGCTGCGGTCGTCGCCGAAGCAGTGGAGATAGTCTTCGACGGTGCTGGGGTAGTCGACCATGAAGGCGCGTCTGGCGTCGTCCGGTTCGTGCAGGGGGAGCAACAACGCCCGCAGCTCTTCCTCCCAAAGAGCCTGTGTGGCGGCCGGCCAACCGTCCCTGGGCCAGCTCTTGGTCGGGTCGTGCAGCTCCGGGTCCAGGCCGGCCGGGGGCTGGCCGAGGCAGAAGACGTAGCCCTGGACCGCGACGGCCTCGATCCCCACGGCCGCCACGTAGTCGTTCAGCATGTTCGACCCGGCGGCGACGCGCCGGCCGAGGTCGAGCACCTGCCGCAGCTCGCCGAACGCACCGCGCAGATCGTTGCGCTCCGCCAGGCTGTAGGCCCGCTGAACCCTGAGCTTGGCACTGTCGTTGAGCTTGCCGAGCGTGCCCGTGATGGCCGGATGGCTGAGCCCGCCGAGGCGTTCGCAGTCGGGCGGGATGACCAACTCCGGCCGCTTGGCCGCTTGGTCGAGCGCCGCGAAAAGCGCCTCGTGTCGGCGAACGTGATCGTTTAGGCAGGCCACGCGCGGCCACGGGTAGTGTGGCCCTTGATCGAGCGGCAGAGCCGGCGCGCGCTCCATCACGGCGACGATCGCCGGGACCGCGTTGCGCTCGTCCGGGACGGTGCGACGGAGGTCGGGGATCGTCTCCGGCTGCGGCCGATCGAGCACCAGCGGCAGGCCCAGCACCACCGCCAGGAGCGCCAGCAGCAGTCGCAGCAAGGCCGTCAGCGACCACCGGCAGCCGCGGCGCGACCGGCCTTCGTCCGCCATGTGCCCTCCCTGAAGCGCTCCCCGCCGGCAAGGTTCGACCAGCGGCCGGGACTATCCTCCAGGCGGGCGCCGCGCCGTCAGTTGGCCTTGCGCCAGGCCGCGGCATCGATCACGAAGGCCAGCGGAACCGCTTCGTCATCTGCCTCGCCGGATGGGCGGTCGCGCCGCCCGCGGTCGTCGCGGCGGTTCGGACCGGCGGAGTAGACCAGCCCGTCGCGTGGGGCGTAGAGGATCGGCCGGCCGGTGAACGGGTCGGTGGGCACCGCGTCGAGCAGTCCGTCGGTCATCAGCGCGGCGAGGGACTTCGGCAGCCGCTCATGTCGCTCGACGTACAGCTTGAGCGCGATGGCCGTGGCGGTGAGCCGGTACTTGGCCAGGTGGCGGTCGGCGCTCTGTTCGTACTTCGGGCAGATCTCGACCGACATCCGCACCAGCACCTTGCCAACCGGGTTCCAGAGCTGGTCGGACGCCGACGCTGGCCGCGTGACGTACCGCTCGCGCTCCCAGGACGGGCGGTCGAGCCGCTCGATGGCCTGTCCGAAGTGCCGCGCGGCCAGGTTGGCCGACTGCTTTGGCAGATAGAACCAAGTCGCGAACCGGGGCAGCGTGCCGTCTGTTCCGCTCAGGCCGAGCAGGTTGTCCGCTACGAGGTGATACTCGGCGGCCAGGGCACGCCGGAGCGCGGCCGGCTCGCCCTCGTACCGGGCCAGCTCGTTCATCTCGCGGCGCCACAGGGCGACCACGCGGGGAGACCAGCCGGCGGCTTCGCAGCGCAGCGTGGGGTCGTCGGCATGTCGAGCGACGGGTCCGAGGAGCCTCTGGTACCCGCTCAGATCGATGCTGCCCAGGGCGTGCGCGACCAGCCAATCGATCGCCGAGCCGGCGTTGGCGGCGGCCCGGTCGGCGACGGCCCGCAGCCGCCGGAGATCGGCCAGCGCGCCGGGCAGGTCCCCGTCGGCGGCCAGCCGGTAGGCGTGCTGGAGCTTCAGCCGGGCGTAGCTCCGCAGCGTCGCGGTCGCCTTGAACGCGGCTTGCACCGTCTCGGGCTCCGACGGCGTCTGCGGCGGGTAACAGAACGCTGGCCGGGCCAGGGCCTGGTCGGCCGCCTTCAGCACCGGCGCGCAACGCGCGACGTAAGCCATCGCCGCGGGATCGGTGGGCGAGGGGTAGTCCTTCGGGGCCTCCGGCGCGGACGCCATCGCGGCCGCGATGCCCATCACCGCGTTCTGCTCGTCGGCCACCGTCTGGCGCGGATCGGGGATGGTCTCCGGCGCCGGCCGGTCGAGCAACGGCGGCAGGAGGAGCACCGCCAGGATCAAGCCGGCCAGGACTTGACCACAACGCTTCAGCCACGGACGCCTGGACCAACCGGAGCGGAGGACCATCGTCGTCATCCCGTCGAGCGGCGCGACTCACACACCCAATCGTACCATGGCTCGGGATGGTTCCCGGCGCAGGAGCCGGATGGCCGGCCGCCGAACCCGCGCCGGACAGGATTCGCCTTCGGCGTCACGCTTAGGAGGGAGGTGTCCATGGAGCGCCGCGTGCTGGGCCGGACCGGCCGCCAACTGTCGGTGATCGGGTTCGGCGGAATCGTCGTCAGCAAGGTCACCGTCGAGGAGGCGTCCCGGTACGTCGGCGAGGCGGTCGACGCCGGGATCAACTACTTCGACGTCGCCCCCACCTACGGCAATGCCGAGGAGCGGCTGGGCCCGGCGCTGGAGCCATACCGCGAGCAGGTCTTCCTGGCCTGCAAGACGGTCAAGCGCAAGAAGGACGAGGCGGCGCTGGAGCTGCGGCAGTCGCTGGGCCGGCTGAAGTCGGACCACCTCGACCTGTACCAACTCCACGCCCTGAAGACCGACCAGGACATCGAGCAGGCCTTCGGGCCGGGCGGGGTGGTGGAAGAGCTGGACGAGGCCAAACAGCTCGGGCTGATCCGCCACGCCGGGTTCAGCGCGCACTCGGAACAGGCGGCCGTCGAAGCGCTGCGGCGGTATCCGTTCGACAGCGTCCTGTTCCCGTTCAACTACTACGCCTGGAACCTGTGGAACTTCGGCCCGGCGGTGATGCGCGCCGCGGAGCAGCACGGCGCCGGGCGGCTGGCGCTCAAGACCCTGGCCCTCGGGCGCTTCCACCAGGGCGAAAGCCGACCGTACGAGAAATGTTGGTACCAGCCCATCGACGACCCGGCCCTGGCCGACGCCGCGGTGCGCTGGACCCTGTCGCAGCCGGTCACCGCGGCCGTCACGCCGGGGCATATCGAGCTGCTCCGCCTGGCGGTCAAGGCCGCCGCCAACCTGGCCCCGCCGACGCCCGACCAGCTTGAGCTGCTGGCCCGCGGCGCGGTCAACCGCAAACCGGTCTTTCCGGACTGAAAGGGTAGGAGGGACGCGCCATGCCGACCGTGGTGCTGGTGCCGGGGGACGGAATCGGGCCGGAGATCACCGGCGCCGTGGTCCGCATCTTGGAAGCCGCCGGGGTCCAGTTGGAGTGGGACCGGCGCGCCGCCGGAACCGAGGCCCTGGGCACCGAGGGCAACCCGATGCCGGACAGCCTGCTGGCCGCCATCGACGAGCACAAGGTGTGCCTCAAGGGGCCCGTCACCACCCCCGTCGGGACCGGCTTCCGGAGCGTCAACGTGGCGCTCCGCAAGCACTTCGACCTGTTCGCCAACCTCCGCCCGGTGCAGTCGCTGCCCGGCCTGGAGACGCACCACGGGGCGGTCGACCTAGTGATCGTCCGCGAGAACACCGAAGACCTTTACTCCGGTCTGGAACAGGAGATCGTCCCCGGCGTGGTGACCTCCATCAAGGTGATCACCGAGCGCGCCTGCACCCGCATCGCCGAGTTCGCTTTCGCCTACGCGCGCAAGCACGACCGCCGGCGCATCACCGCGGTCCACAAAGCCAACATCATGAAGCTCTCGGACGGCCTGTTCCTGAGCTGCTCGCGGAAGGTCAAGCAGGGCTTCTACGACATCGAGCTGGACGACGTGATCGTCGACAACGTGGCGATGCAGTTGGTGATGAACCCGCGGCAGTACGACATCCTGTTGCTGGAGAACCTCTACGGCGACATCATGTCGGACCTGTGCGCCGGCCTGATCGGCGGGCTGGGGCTCTGTCCCGGCGCCAATCTGGGTCCGGCCCACGCCATCTTCGAGGCGGTCCACGGCTCGGCGCCGGACATCGCCGGCAAGGGTGTGGCCAACCCCACCGGCCTGCTGTTGGCGGCGATCATGATGCTCCGCCATCTCGACCTGCCGAACCAGGCCGAGCTGGTCCATCGCTCGCTGACCCAGGCCCTGAACGACCCAGCCAACCGCACCCGCGATCTGGGCGGCACGGCCTCCACCAGCCAGTTCGCCGAGTCCGTGGTGGCGGCGATGGAGCAGGTGGGGTAAGCCGGCGGCGGCAGACCGACCATGGGAGAGGCTCCTCAGGAGGGGGTTGCGAAGGTCATGGAGCGACTTTTCGTTGACCGGGCCGTGCTGGAGGCGTATTGCCGCCGTTGGTCCATCGTCGAGTTGGCGGTGTTCGGTTCCGCGGTGCGCGACGACTTCCGCCCGGACAGCGACCTGGACTTGCTCTACCGACGGAGCCACGGCCGCGGACAGAGCCTCCGAGAGTTGTTCGGGATGCGGGAAGAGCTGGCAGAGCTGTGCGGGCGCGAGGTCGACCTGGCCGAGTGGACGATGATCCAGAGCGAGCGGAACTGGATTCGGCGCCGGGCAATCCTCGATTCGGCGGTCACCGTCTACCTGGCGGCGTGCCCCAGCCAGGGCAGCAGCAGTGGCCGGGCGGGCTGAGCGACCGGGGTGACGTCCACACAGACTCGGGCGCCGGCGGGCAGCGGCACGGCGATCCACAAGGCCGACCCGTCGGTGACCAGCTTGGCCGGCACTTCCTTGTCCGCGCCGCGACGGAGCGCTCCCGGTTCGCCGGTGTTCGGCAGGCCGTCGGCGTCCAGCCAGGCGGTCGCCAGCCAGGGAATGGCGTTGGCTGGCTGGTCCAAACCGACCTGGTAGAGCGCCGTGGCCCCCGCCAGGCCGACGGCGGCGGACACGATTCCGGACGGCGCCGTGTCCGGGTCCAGCCCGACCGGCCGCAGCTCGACCGGCGCCACGCCCAGGCGCTTGGCCACCTCGGCGCTCGGGACCGGAGCCGCTGGTTCCGGCGGCTCCGGCGCCACCGTTGCGGGCCGGACCGGGAAGGTCACCGTGACCCACGGACCGGGCTCGGACGCGGCGCCGGTCTTCTGGTGCGCGAGGGGTTTGAGGTCGAGTGTGGCCTGGCCGTCGGCCGCCTGGAGGGCCAGGTCGTCCACCAGGTAGACCGTCCGACCCACCGCCGCGCCCCGGGTGGCCGGCGCGCCGGGCGGTCGCGCTTCCTTCCGGAACACCGCCAAGTTGGCCGAGCCCGTGAGGAGCAGGCTCAGGTCCGTCCCGCCACTGTCGCCCCACGAGCCGGCCGGCCGGCCGGTGGCGCGGTCGCGATCAACGTCCAGGTAGAGCACCAGGTCGCCGCTGCCGGGCTCCCAGTCGGCCGGCATCTCGGCCCGGAAGGCCACCCTCGGGCCGCCCAGAGAGCAGACCGACAGGGCTACCGGCAAGTAGACCTTGTCGCCCTCCTGGGGAGCCTCCAGGCGGTAGACCTCGACCCATGCCTCGCGGGCCTTGGGATCCAGGCCGAGTCGCCCCTCGGTGGAGTCGGTCACACCGTCCTGGTCGGTGTCCACGTCCGCCTTCACCGCCACCGGCCACGGCCCCAACCCGCCGGTCAGCGCCGCCTGTTGCAGGGCCGCCACGGCGGTGAAGCCGGCCAAACCCCACAGGTGGCACCAGGTGTTCTGGCTTGACCGGCCCATGTAACCGTAGTTGATGCCGGCCGGATAGACCATCTTGTGGCTGGTCTCCATGGCCGCGAGCGTGTCGTCGATCAGCGACAGGTAGCGGGTCTTGCGGGTCGCCTCCCAGCCGTGGCACAGCGCCACCACCACCTGCATCTGCCGGTCGTAGGGATGGACCGACCCCGGCCCGCCGTCTCCGCCGTCGGCCGGCTCCGCCGAAGGATCCTGCCCGTCGCGGGTGTTGTGCCGGTACCACAGCCCATTGGCGTCGCGGTTGTGGCGGATCAGGAAGGCCAGCCCGTCCTCGGCCTGAGCCAGAAACTCCGACCCTTGCCCGCGCAGGTAGAGCTGGTAACTGGCTTGGACCAGGTCGGCGATCACGTGGGTGTACTTGGTGCCGTGCTTGGCGGCGCCCTTGGTCGGGCTCCAGGAGATCACCCAGGCGCCGTGCTCATCGTCGTGCAGGCGGCGGTTGGCCAACGACACCACCTGCCGCGCCAGCTCCAGGTACCGCGCCTCGCCGGTGGCTTGGTGCAGGTCGAGCAGCATCAGGGCGATATAGCCGCTGCCGTACAGGTTCTTGCCGGCGTCCTCGCGGAACGCCTCGGTGGCGAGGATCACCGGCAGCGCCCGCTCGGCCGCGGCGGCGAACGCCGGCGTCGGACGGATGGTGTGGTAGCGAACCAGGGCCGCGACATTGATCAGGTTGAACTCGGGGTAGAAGCCCTTCTCCCACTGGTCCTTGCGGATGTTGTACTTGAGGTAGAACGTCCCCCGCTCCGGGTCGATGCCGTTCTTGACGACCCACTCGAGCAGCGTCCGGGCATCGTCCAGGAGCTTCTCGTCGCGGCGACCGGTCAACTCCCACAGGTGCATCTTGGCCAGCGCGAACTTGCTCTGCTGCTGGGTGTGGAAGTTGCCCTCCAGCGGCTCGGTCGGCGGGTCGGCCGAGCTGTTCTGGTGAATTACCCGGCCGCCCAGGACGTCGTGCCACAGATAAGCGTCGTCGACGGCCATCATTGAGGTCAGCCGCGCCGTGACCCAGGCGGCGGAATGCCGGAACAACGGCCCGGCCTGATCTCCACCCGGAGCGGTCTGGCCGAACGCGGGGACGAGGAGGATGACCAACGCGAGGTTGCGGAGCGAGGCGGACATCGTGGTCTCCACCAAACGGTTCCCCTGCCGACGCCCGGCACCTGCCGCCGACCGGACCGGTTAGGGCCACGCCACGGCCGCCACCGTCCACGCACGAAGACCGACCCTCCCACCCACCGGGCGCCGTTTCCGCCGGCCGCATTGGCTGCGCGTCCCCGTACTTTCCGCCGCCAAAGACCACGCCGCGGTCGCCCCCCATGACTCCGCCGCTGCCGGACCTGCTCGCGCAGGTTGGTCGCGACGACGATCACCGCACGCACGGAATCACCGATGATCAGGATGCCAAGGACGGCGGCAGGCCGCTCACCATCCTCGCCGTTTGTCGACCACCGCCAGCAGTGGCTCGCCGGCCAGGTAGCGACGGAGGTTGTCGGCGAACCAGCGGATCTTGCGGGTGTGTACGTTCTGGGAGTAACCGGCTGAGTGGGGGGTCAGGAGCAGGTTCGGCTCGGACCATAGGGGGCTGTCCGCCGGAAGCGGCTCGGGCTCGGTGACGTCCAACCCGGCCCCGGCCAGGTGACCGCCGCGCAAGGACTCCAGCAGGGCGTCGGGGTCGATCAGATCGCCCCGGCTGATGTTCACCAGATAGCTGCCCGGCCGCATCTGGGCCAACTGCTCCGTGCCGATCAGGTGCCTCGTCTGCGGGGTGCTGGGGCAGCACACCACCACCGCGTCGACGGTGCCCAGGAACTCGGGCAACCGCTCCAGCGGCCAGCAGGCCTCGACCTCGGGCGGGCAGTCCACCGGCAGCGGGTCGAGGGCCAGGATGCGCATCTCGAACGGCGCCGCGCGCCGGGCCACGCCCTGACCGATGCGGCCGAGGCCGAGGATGCCCAGGGTCAGGCCGGCCAACTCGGTGGGCGGCACCGCCTGCCACTGGCGCGCGGCCATCAGGTCGCGCTGGCGGTGAAGGTTGCGGGCCAGAGCCAGCAAGACGGCCACGGCGTGCTCGGCCACGGTGCTGGTGATCGCGCCGCCCAGGCTGGTCAGAATCACGTCGCTGTCGATGAAGGCCGGGTAGAGGTTGGCGTCCACGCCGGTGGACTGGTGCTGCACCCAGCGCAGGGCATCGGCGCGGCGGAGCGCCGGCTCGTCGATCTGGCCGTAGAGCACCTCGACTCCGGCGATCCGGTCGTCGAGGAGCTCGCCCGACTGCAGGAAGCGGATCTCGACGTCGTCGGGGAAGTCGGCCAGCAGCGCCTCGATGTCCGGCGTCTGCCGGGTCCGTGTCACCAACACCCTGGTCACGCCCATGGCGGGACGGTTCCCCGGGCGCGTGGCCGGTCCTTCCGACGGCCAGGGACGGAAGGGACGGAAGGGACGGAAGGGGCGCCGCGCACGACTGCCCATGCCCCGTAGCACCGTTCCCCGTTCTGCGGTACTCTCTGCCCGGACGGAGAGGACCATGCGTAGAGGCGCGATGCTGGGCGTGCTGGCGCTCTTGAGCCCGACCCTGGCGCAGGAGAGTGGCGGCGCGATGAACCTGTTGCTCAACCCCGACTTCTCGTTCCACGCCTTCGACAGCGCGCGGACCGGGCGGGCAGAGTCTTACCGTTCCGGCGCCGTGCCGTGTTGGACGCAGGACGCCTACGGCGACGCGACCGTCACCCGAGCGCCGCGGGTCGGCGGGTTCCGGACCAGGTTCCCGGTCGACGGGGTGGTCAGCCTCGCGCCGGGCAAGCGTTTCTCGCAGTTCATCGCCTTGGCCGAGGTCGGGCTGGATCATGGGGACCGCGTCAGCCTGATGGTGTTCGGCCGTCAGGCCGCCGCCGGCGCGCTGCGGGCGGCGGTCCACCTGATGCGGCTCGACAGCGCGCCGGGCACCTGGAGCCCCGGCGAGTTTGGCAACTCGGACAAGCGGACGTTCCCCAAGCACGCGCGCGGGGAGCTGGTCCGGGCGCCCGGCGGGACCGCCACCACGGCCGACGGCACGGAGTTCGAGTTGAAGGTCGAGAACGTCGAGATCGTCGGCGCCTTCACCGAGAGCGCCGACAATTCGACCGATCAGCCGAACACCATCGGACTCGAGGTCGAGTTCGTCAACCTCTCGGCCGATCAGCCGGTCCTCCTCTACGCGCCCTGCCTCACCGGCGGCGGCGCCGCCCGGAGCCGGCTGCCGGTGCTCCGTCCCCTGCCCGAGCTGTACCGGTCCATCCCGCGCACCATGCAGAAGCTGTGGCGCGGCGAGCCGCTGCACATCCTGACCATGGGCTCGTCCATCGACCGCGGCAGCGCCAACCCGCCGATGTACCTCTACGACGAGGATCCCGCCTCGGCGACCTACAAGCAGCCGCTGGCCGACCGCGAGTTCGACGGCGCGAAGATCGGCCAGCCCGAGCTCAACGACTTCTACGGCTGGTGGCCGCACTACTTCATGTACACCGGCCGGCTGAAGCGGGCGCTGGAGCAGAAGTTCAACTACCCGCCGGACAAGATCCTGCTCAACGTGATGGCCTGCGACGGTTCGTCCATCAGCGAGGAGCACTCCGGCCTGGCCGAGTACGCCTCGCTGGCGCTCCCGCCCGACGCCAACAACAACGGGCATCGGACCGGCAAGACCTGGCAGGAGCTCTACCCGGCGTTGTTCGCCCGGCCCGAGGGGCCGCGGCCCGACCTGGTCATCTTCGGCAGCGGGGCCAACGAGAAGATCGACGGCGCCGACGAGATCGCCTGCTTCGAAGGCGCCATCCGCTGGTTCCAGCGGCACTACCCCGAGACCGAGTTCCTGTTCGGCATGTGGCAGAATCGGGAGTCCTACACGCCGAATACCGGGCACCTCATGGAGCTGGCACTGCGCTACCAGATCCCCTACGCGGATGTCGGCCGGCTGATGAACCTGACCACCCGGTACTGCAACAGCTACGCCCTGGTGCCGAAAGACGGGCACCCGCAGGCGGCGGCGCACTACCTCTGGTTCAAGCAGCTCGAACGCGCCTTCGACGCGGCCGAGCCCATCACCAGCGGGATGGCCCAACTCCAGCTTCCCGAACGGGTCAATCCCTACACCATCGGCTGGGAGGGGGACATCAAGACCTACCCGGCCGACAGCCAACGGATCGTCAACGGGACGGCTTTCATCCTTGACGACACGATGGTCAACCTGTGGGCCACCTGCGGTGACGACACGGTCGGGGTCAAGGTGGACGGCCAGAGCGCCGCCGGCAGCCGCCGCCGGCCGGCGGGGCGGCGGGACCTGCGCAACTCGACCTTCGCCGTCGGCAAGCTGTCCCTGGGCGACCGGCATATCGTCGAGGTGACGGGCAAGGATGCCAAGCTGGCGACGGTCGACAGCAAGTCGGTGCCGGGCCGTCGCCGCGCCGGGGTGGACAGCCGGCTGTGGACCCTGGGCGCGCTCCGGCCCGAGCCGTTCCAGTCCGCCTGGGGCGCGCCCTACGGCGCCACTCAAGTGGTCCTGCCCGACGGCGGCGAGGCGTCCATCGAGCTGCCCGGCACGCTGTTCTCCATCGCCTGGGTGGACGACGCGGCGGGCGGCACGCTGAGGCTGGAGATCGATGGCCTGCCCGGCCTGGAGCAACCGACCAACGCCGCCTTCACCGACGCGGCGGGTCAGGCGCAGTACCTGGAGAACCGCAAGGCGGCGCCGCCGGTGCCCTACGGTCTGCACCGGTTGAAGGTCACCGCCGCCGGCGGGCCGGTGCGGCTGCTCGGCGTCTTCGCCTACGACACCCGCGCCAGCCGGACGGCCGAGCGCGTCCTGCGTGGCGTGGCGGCGCCCGGCGACACCATCACCTTCCCCGCGCCGTTCCAGGCCCGGCCTCTGGTCACCTGCACCGGCAAGCTGTCGGTCCGCTCGGACGACGTGCGGGTGGATGGGGTGACGTTTGGGGGTGAGGGGGCGGGGAGTTATGAGGTGGTGGGGCAGTAGCCAAGCGCACGGCGTCGCGTACAGGGAGGGACTCACATGAGCAGAAGGCGGTGGTTGGTGGCGCTGGCGGCCCTGGGCCTCTGCGCCGGTCTCGCACAGGCCGGTCGGCAGTACTCGGTCTGGTGCGAGACCGAGGACTGCGACTTTCGCGCCAGGCTCGGGATCGGCGGTGGCTTCTTCTTCACCGAGGTCGTGGGCTACTGCAAGGTGTGCGGCGGAATGACCACACTGAGCTGGTCGCAGGACAAACCCGAGAAGCGGCGCAAACCCGTCGCTGAATTCTGGGATCCAGTCACCGGCACCACGCGCCGGCTCTACCAGTGTCCGTGGTGCGGAAAGCCTTTCGTCTGCCTGGAGCGGATTGAGGAGTTCCGTTTCTGTCCGAAGTGTGGCAAGGAGAGCATCAAGCACGAGGCCGGGGCCCACTACGACTAGCCGCCCCCGCCTGACTCCTGACCCGGCCCGCCACACACTGCCACCTGACGCCGGGAGGCTGACATGGTGGAGCGCATCGTCGAGGGCAGGACCGACCTGGTCGAGGAGCACCTGTCCGCCGGCGGGTCGGCGATGTTGGTCGATGAGCAGGGCGTGTCGCTGATCCGGTGGTGCGCTTTCTACGGCGACGTGACCGCCGTGCGGATCCTGCTCGCACACGGCGCGACGCTGGAGCTGTTGGGCGACAACCTGGACCTCAACGGCGCCGCGTTCCATGGCCATTGGCGACTGTGCGAGTTTCTGCTCGACCAGGGGGCCGAGGTCAATCGGCCGCTGCCCGACACCGGCGAGACACCGCTGCACGCGGCGCTGTGCAAGGTTGGCTGGCCGAGCACCGACCTGGTGGTCGAGGTGCTCCTGGACCACGGCGCCGACCCGAACCTGGCGACTCGGCCGGGTGTTGAGACCGGCTGCTTCATGCGCGACTGCCGGACCAAGGGGGAAACGCCACTGCACCGCGCCGCGGCGTTCGCCGAGGAGGCGAGCATCCGCCGGCTGCTCGACGCAGGGGCCGACCGCGAGGCCAGGGACACCCACGGCGACACGCCGCTGTCCTGGGCCAGTTGGTACCTGCGACCGGACGCCATCTTGCGGCTGCTGTGCTACGGCGGGTACTCGATCCATCCGGATCGCCGGCCGATGAGCGTCACCTTGCAGGGCCGGCCGCACTCCCAGGGACGGTAGCCCGTCAGTCCCGCTCCGCGAGCACCAAGTCCTGGTAGCTGAGGTAGTTCTGACAGCCGCACCAGGAACCGTAGTCGATCCGGGCGATCCGCAGCCCAAGAGCCTCGTAGGCACTCCGCACCCAGCTCTCGTCGAAGGCGATCTGGTGCTCGGGCACGGCCGGGTCGAGCGTCCGGTACTGCGCGATCCGGTGCGGCAGCTCGACCGCGCCGGCGCCGGAGTCGAGCAGCCGTTCCGCCTCGTCGTTGAGCAGGAAGTAGCTGATCAGGCAGCGGCCGCCGGGCCGCAGCACGCGGCGGACCTCGGCCAGGTAGTTGGCCGCGTCGTCCGGCAGCATGTGGGTGAAGACCGAGCCGAGGAAGACGAAGGTGAACGACTGGTCGGGAAACGGGAAGCGGTACGCCGCTGGCGACTGGCTGCCCTCGGGGTGGTAGAGCCGGTTGTAGACGTCGATCTGCTGGAACCGGAAGTTGGGGAAGCGCGGGGTGATTCGCTCGCGACACCAGGCCACGCCGCGCGGGTTGATCTCGATCCCCTCGTAGACCGCCTCCGGCGTGAGGTACCGCGTTAGCGGGATGGTCTTCCGGCCTATGCCGCAGCCGACGTCGAGCATCCGCTCGTCCGGCCGCAGGCCGCACAGGTCACGGTAGATGGCCAGGAACTCGTCTCCGTTGGCCTTGAACTCGCGCAGGCTCTTCGGCCCGTCGAACATGTCCTCGACGCGCGGGACCAGCGGCGCCAGGTCGCCGAACAGACGCGCCCGGCCAAGGTCCTGCAACCGGTAGTCGACCAGGCGCAGCGCGCGGCGCACCGGCTGCGGGATGATGGCCTTCAGGTGCCGGGCGATGGTCGGGCTCCTATTCGTACGCCACGTGCTCGGTGTGCCGGTTGCGCGACGACTTTTCGGCGGCCTCGAAGATGGCGATGGTCCGGCGGCCGGCTTCGCCCGAAACCGGGACCGGCCCGCCGCGCAGGAGATGATCGGCCATCGCCTGCCAGAAGCTGGGCCAGTCGGAATCGAGGTACTCGACCTCCTCGGTGTGCCGGCCGTCGTCGATGGAGACCAGCGTCAGGCTCCCGCCGGGCGGGCCGGCGAGCTGTTTCTCGTACCCGACGTTGCCGCCCCGGCCGGTGTCCAGGATGCCGCCGCGCGTGCCCAGGATCCGCCACAAAGACTTGCCCACCGCGGCGATGGTGGACCAGCACACGTCGGCCACGCAGCCGTTCTCGAAGCGCAGCACCGCCCGGCTCTGGTCCTCGTTGGACATGCCGTCCCAGACCAGCTTGTGGAAGTAGCCGTCGACCGAGACCACCCGGTCGCCGACCAGGTCGAGCACCCAGTCGACGGCGTGCGGGCCCCAGTAGAAGAAGCCGCCGCCCGAGGTGGTCTTCTCGCGGTACCAACCGTTGTGCGGTTCGCCGTACCCGCCGGCGGCCAGCTCGACGTGGAACACCTCGCCGATCCGCCCGCTGGAGACGATCTCCTTGATCCGCCGGAAGTTGCCGTCGTGCCGGCGGTTGTGGTGGACGGCGAGGGTCCTCCCGGCGCGCTGCGCGGCCTCGATCATCGCCGTCGCCTCGGCCACGTTGAGGCACATCGCCTTCTCGACCACGGCGTGCCGGCCGTGCGCGAAGGCCTCGACGGCCAGCGGGCAGTGGGTGAAGTGCGGGGTGACGATGGACACGAGCTCGACGTCGTCGTCGCGCCACAACTCGTCGGTCGAGTGGTAGGTGCGGACCGACGGAAAGGTTTCTCGAGCGGCGGCGGTGCGGGCTGGGTCGACATCGCACACCGCCACCAGGTCCAACTCGGGCGTGGCGTCGATCCAGGCCGAGTGCGCCCAGCCGAAGTTGTGCTGCGGCCCGTAGCCGATCACCGCGCAGCCGATGCGTGAAGCCATGGCCCACCTCCCCGCTGGTTACCGCGCCACGCTCCGCGCCCCGACCAGGTCGCGCATCGCCTCGGCGATGGTCCAGGTCTGCGGGATGCAGGCGTCCTCCAGCGGCGGGCTGTAGGGCATCGGCAGGTCCGCCCCGCCGAGCACCCGCGGCGCCTCCCGCAGCAGGTCGAACCCCTCTTCGGTCACCCGCCGGACCACCTCCGCGCCGAACCCGCCGGTCTCCGGCGCCTCGTGAACCACCAGCAGCCGGCCGGTCTTGCGGACCGATTCCAGGATGGTCTCCAGGTCCAGCGGTTTGAGCGTCCGCGGGTCGACCACCTCGACGTCCACCTCGCCGCTGAGCGCCTCGGCCGCCTCCATCACCTTGACCAGCGCGTACGACCAGGCGACCACGGTCAGGTCGCTCCCGTGGCGCTTCACGTCGGCCGAGCCCAGCGGCACCAGCCACTCGCCGTCCGGCACCACCTGGGTGCGCGGGTGGAGCAGGCGGTGTTGGATATAGACGACCGGCCCGTCGTGGCGGATGCTGGACTTGAGCAGGCCCTTGGCGTCGTACGGGGTGGACGGCATGACCACGCTCAGGCCGGGCGCGTGGGTGAACCAGGCCTCCAGCGTGCCGCTGTGGTGCCCGCCCTCGCGGGTGCCGCAGCCGGCCGGAGTCTTGATCACCAGCGGCACGGTCACCTGCCCGCCGGACATCAACTCGATCTTGGCCGCCTGCTGGCAGATCGGGTCCATGCACACGCTGACGAAGTCGCAGTACATGATCTCGACCACCGGCCGGAGGCCGACCATGGCGGCGCCGACGGCCAGGCCGGTGAAGGCGGACTCGGAGATGGGCGTCTGCCACACCCGCCGCTCGCGGAAGGCGGCGAACAGGTCGTCGGCCTCGCGCACCGAGCCGACGTCCTCGCCAATCAGGAACACCCGCTGGTCGCGCTCCATCTCCTCGCGCAGCGCTTGGCCCACCGCCGCGGCGTAGCTCAGCTCAGGCATGACGCGCCTCCTCGATCAGCGCCAGCTCGGCCGCTGCGGGCAGCGGGCTGCCGACGGCGAACCGTTCCGCCTCGTCGATTTCGGCCTCCGCCTCGGCCCGCATCGCGGCCTGCTCGGCCGCCGTCAGGACCCCCTGTTCGAGCAGCTTCTGCTCGAACAGGGCGATGGGATCGCGGCCCCGCCAGTCCTCCAGCTCGGCCGGGTTGTTGTGCGCCTTGGCCACGCCGCAATGGCCCTCGAAGCGGTAGGTCTTGCACTCCAGCAGGGTCGGCCCGCCACCGGAGCGGGCCCGGTCCACCGCCGCGCCGGCCGCCTCGTAGACGGCCAGCACGTCCTGCCCGTCGACCATCACGCCGGGCAGGTCGTACCCCGCCGCGCGGGCGGCCACGTCGGGCTGCGCGTGGGTGATCCGCGCCGGGGTCGAGGCGGCGTAGAGGTTGTTCTCGCAGACGAAGACCACCGGCAGTTTCCACAACGAGGCCAGGTTGAGCGCCTCGTTGAAAGTGCCCTGGTTGGCCCCGCCGTCGCCGAAGAAGGGGACCGCGACGGCGTCGGTGCCGCGGTACCTGGCGGCGAACGCAGGCCCCAGCGCCAGGGTCAGTTGCGCGCCGATGATCCCGTTCCCGCCGAGGAAGGTGATGGCCGGATCGAACAGGTGCATCGACCCGCCGCGGCCGCGGTTGCAGCCGCCCACCCGGCCCATCAGTTCGGCCAGCGCGGCCTTCACGTCGCCGCCCTTGCCCAGGAAGTGGCCGTGGCTGCGGTGGCTGCTGAACACCGCGTCGTCGTCGCGGAGGTGGGCGCAGACGCCGACCGTCGCGCCTTCCTGCCCGATCGACAGGTGTACCGCCCCGCCGATCATCCCGCTACTGGCGAAGTCGTAGCTGACACAGGTCAGCAGCTCCTCGGTCCGCCGCTCCTCCTCACCGGCGGTGGCGGCGAAGTAGCCGCGGTAGTCGTAGAAGCGCTTCAGCCGCTCCTCGAAGTACCGGATCCGCAGCATCCGCCGCAGCATGTCCAGCAGCACCGGCTTCGCTACCTGCATGGGCGTCTCCTAGACCACTTCGGCCGGGATCCGGAGCGGGTACCGGCCCAGCTCCCGGGCCGTGTCGTAGGCCGCGACGATGTTCTCGGGCGGCGTGTTCGGCTGGATGTTGTGCACCGGGCAGAAGACGAAGCCGCCGCCCGGTCCGAACACCCGCAGTCGCTCGGCCACCTCGGCGCGGACCTCTTCGGGTGTGCCGAACTGGAGCGTGGCCTGCGTGTCCACGCCGCCGCCCCAGAACGACAGCCGGTCGCCGTAGGCGGACTTGAGCCAGGCCGGGTCCATCCCGGCGGCCGACGTCTGGACCGGATTGAGCGCGTCCAGCCCGGCCTCGGTCAGCATCCCGACCAGGTTGGCGATGCTCCCGCAGGAGTGCTCGAAGATGCGCCAGGTGGTGTGCTCGTGGAGCCAGTCGAACTGGCGGCGGAAGTGCGGCAGGAAGATCTCCGCGAACACCTCCGGCCGGAACCACTCCGACCTCTGCGTGCCGAAGTCCAGCCCGCTGAAGGTCATCACGTCGGCGTTGTCGCCCACCGCCTCCCACAGCAGTTCCAGCTTCTTCAAGTTGGCCTCGGTCGAGATGGCGAACAGCTCGTTGACGTAGCCGGGGTCCCTGGCCAGCAGGCACCAGAAGTCCACCAGCGCGCCGACGTAGCTCACCCCCGCGTAGCCCCAGCAGCCCAGCACGAGGCACTTGTCGGTGCTCTGCCGCAACTGGCGGGCATGATCGGCGAACCAGGCCAGATCCTCGTCACGCGCCAGCCATCCCTCGCTGGCCTTGCGCGTCTCCTCGATCGGCGGCGGCTCCCAGTCTGGGTGGAAGTCGCCGTAGCCGATGGTGTCGAAGTAGAAGCCGTTCCTGGGCATCCGTGCCGTGGGTGGGCGGGAGTTGTCGCCGTACGGCGCGATGAGCCAGTCGCCTTCGTCGGTGACGGTGACGTTGAACTGGCCGGGCACCAGCACCTCGGTGCCGTCCATCAACGTCCACGGTTTCCAGTCTGCTCGCCGCAGGCCCAGGGTCAGGGCCGGCGGATCGATGGGCAGGCAGTCGAGGTCGAGCCGCTCGACCAGATCCAGCTCCACCTCGCCGAGCATCTGGAAGCAGTCGTAGACCTTGACCGGCCGCTCGGCGAAGCCGAGGTGGCGGCGCAGCCGGTCCAGCGAGGTGGCGGCGATGGAGGTCACGAACGAGCCGCCGAGATCCAACGGGACGCGGTCCGGCTCCCGATGGTCCAGCGCGGTCAAGACTCGCTCGCGCCCGGTCATCGCCCTCTCCGACGCCGACGCCTGGTTCGGCGGCGCGAGCCGGGGTCCTCCGCGGCGAGTGGCAGAGTACGGCGTGGACGGCGTGGACGGGGTGGACGGTGGCGACCCTGGCGCGCCACCAGGGCCGAGTCAAGTTCGGCGTGAGCTGGGCTTGGGCGGTTCAAACCGCGGCGCCGAGCACCAAGTCCGCCTTCGCGGACTCCAGTCACGAACCCACGAAGGTGGGTTGCGTTCGTGGCGTTGCGGTTTCAACCGCCCAGGACTCCCAGGCAATCGAGCTTGAGACAGCCCTGCCGCGCCACCTCTCACCTTGACCCCGCCGGGGTGCCGCCCTACCATCCAGCTATCGGAGAACTCCTTGAGCACGTTGCGCATCGCCGGTGGAACCGTGCTGTGCCTCGACCCGCGGCGGACCATCTTGCCGGGCGGCGAAGTCGGCTTGGCCGATGGCCGGATCGACTACGTCGGGCCGGTCCGCGAGCAGGCCGCCGGCGAAGTGCTCGACGCCACCGGCCGGGCGGTCCTGCCGGGTCTGGTCAACGCCCACACCCACGCGGCCATGACCCTGATGCGCTCGTACGCCGACGACATGCCGTTGCAGCCTTGGCTGGAGACCAAGATCTGGCCGCTCGAGGCGCATCTCACCGGCGAGGACGTCTACCGCGGCAGCCAGCTCGCGGCCGTCGAGATGATCCGCGCCGGCGTGACCTGCTTCCACGACATGTACTGGCACGCGCCCGACGCTTGCCGCGCCGGGCTCGAAGCCGGGATGCGGGTTGCCCCCAGCGGCGTGCTGATCGGCGTCCACCCCAACGCCGAGGCGATGCTGACCGAGGCCATCGAGCAGCTCGACGGCTGGCTGTCGGAGGCCCACCCGCGCTGCCACCCCCGGTTCGGGCCCCACGCGCCGTACACCGTGCCCGACGCTTATCTGGAGCGGGTGATCGCCGCCGCGGCCGAGCGCCGGGTGCCGGTCCACATCCATCTCAGCGAGACCGAGCACGAGGTAGCCGAGAGCTTGGACCGGCACGGCGAGCCGCCGGTGGAGCACATGGCCCGGGTCGGCTTGTTCGAGGTCCACACCGCCGCGGCGCACTGCGTCCACCTTGCCGAGCATGAGATCGAGCTGCTCGCCGAGCGTCGGGTGGGCGTGCTCGCCTCGCACACCAGCAACCTCAAGCTGGGTGCGGGGATCCCGCCGGTGCCGCAACTCCTGGCGGCCGGCGCGACCCTTGGCCTGGGCACCGACGGCACCGCCTCGAACAACAACCTGGACGTGCTCGAGGAAATGCGCCTGGCGGCGCTGCTGCACAAGGGCGTCCAGCGCGACGCGACCGTGGTGTCGGCGGCCGAGGCGCTGGAGATGGCCACCTGGGGCGGCGCCACCGCGGTCGGGATCGACCGGCTGGGGAGGCTTCAGGAAGGCTGGCTGGCCGACCTGATCGTGGTCGATCTGTCCGGCCCGCACCTCTGCCCGAACACCAACGTGGTCTCGGACCTGGTCTACGCGGCGCAGTCCTCGGACGTGGTCGACGTGATCATCGGCGGCGAGTTGGTGATGCGCGATCGAGTGTTGCTGAAGGTCGACGAGACAGAGGTCAAGGCCCGCGCCCGCGAGGCGGCGCAACGGCTGATGCGGCTGGCCTGACCGTGGCGGCTCAGGCCAGGCGGCTGGCCAGCCACTGCCGCAGGACCGCAAAGAACTCCTCGCGCACAGCCCGCTCCCGCCACGGGTAGTGGCCGCAGTCGTCCCACTCCACATACTCCAGGTCGGGCAGGTACAGCCGCAGGCTGTCGCGGATCATCGGTCCCGGGTGCGGGTCGTAGCTGCCGTGGAGCATCAGCACCGGCGCGCGGATGGCGGCGAAGGCGGCGGGGTAGTCGCCGGCTGCCTGCCGGCGGAGCATGTCCTGCCAGGTTTCCTGGTGCCCGCGCCCGTCGGACACGCCGTCATCGGGCTCGTCGGGCAACGGGTCGACGTTGTACAGCGGATCGATCAGCGCGCCCATGGCCGCCAGCCGTTGGTCGGGATCGGCGAGATCGCGTTCCAGGGCGGCCAGTTGGCGCTCGATCTCGGGACTCCGCCGCTCGGCGATCAGCGCGTGCATCCTGGCCCGCGCCGCCGGGTCGAAGGTCCCGCAGCCGATCAAGACCAGCGGGCCAGCGTCGGGATGCTCGGCGGCGTAGGCCAACGCCAGCATCGCCCCCCACGACGAGCCGACCAGCGCCGGCCGCTCGGGAGCGATCCGGCCGGTGATCAACTCCCGCAGGTCGGCCACGTGCCGGGCAACGGTCAGCGGCTCGCCGCCGGCGCGGCGCTGCCACGGCTCCCAGACCCGGAAGGCGTCGGCCAGGCCGCGCGCCACCGGGGCCATGTGCCCGGGCGCGCCGGGCCCGCCGTGGAGGACCACCACCGCGGGCCCGGAGACGCCGTACTCGCGGACGGTCACAGCCCCGCCGGGAGGATCTCCGCCAACTCCACCGGTGCGTTGCCGCGGGCGGCGGAGGCGTAGCCGGCCAGGGAAATGGCCAGCGACTTGACGCCCTCCTCGTACGGGATGGTTGCGGTCTCCTCGCCCTTCACCGCCCGGACGAACTCGATCAGCGCCTCGTCGTACCAGCGGTCGGGCGCCTTCTCCTCGTACGGGCCATCCTCGTTGGTCCACTTGACGTTCGGCCCGTCGATGGTCAGCAGCACGTTCTCGGCGACCACCTTGAAGCCGTTGTCCCAGGCCACCTGGGGGATCAGCGAGCAGGACAGCGTGCCCATCGCGCCGCTCTCGTACTGAAGGATCAGCGCCGTGGTGTCGGGGATCTCGAACCCGTCCCAGTACGAGACCAGCCCGGTGCCGGGCTCGTAGCCGGCGGGCGGCGTCCAGTCGCGGACCTGGGCGGTCTTGCCGATCACGGTCTTGACGTCGCCGGCCAGGAACCGGCCCAGATCGAGCATGTGGGTGGCTTGCTCGACCAACTGCCCGCCGCCCTGGCCCATCTTGGCCCACCAGTTCTTGCCGGGCATGCCGGGCATGTAGTAGTGCGCCTGGACCATGGCCACCGCCCGGCCGGCCAGCATCTGCTGCGCCTTGATGATGGTCGAGGCGGTGCGGAACATGTAGCCGACCTGGGTGATCAGGTCGTGTTCGCGCACCGCTGACAGCACCCGCGCGGCCATGTCCATGGAGATGGCCACCGGCTTCTCGACGAAGAAGGGCAGCCCGCGCTTGGCGGCCTCCTCCTCGATGTCGCCGTGCGCGAATGGCGGGGTGCAGATGACGAGGGCATCGGGCTTGACCTCGTCGTACATCTTGCGAAAGTCCTGGTAGGCGGCGCCGCCATACTTGCCCGCGGCCTCCCGCGCGCGATCGAGCGCCACGTCGCAAGTGGCGACGACCTCCATCTCGTCGTGCTGCTGCGCACAGGCCAAATGGCGATTGGCGATCCCGCCGGTGCCCACGAAGCCCAACCTCACGGCCATGACATCCTCTCCCGCCGCCGGGCAACGGACCCATGCGGCAGCGGCACAGCTTCGCCGGGCTGGGCCGGGGGCCTTCTGCAAAGCGAGGTGCAAGCGGCGGTCGCCGCGGCGCGGATCAGTCTGAACGTAACGCCGTGGCACTCTGCTCGATCCGCTGCCCTTGCTGCCGAACAACTTCGAGAATAGGGGTGCGCTCGTCGTCCCGCCACTGTCGATCACCGCAAGCCAGTGGCTCGATGCGCGAGTCGCAGCGAGCGGCCAGCCGCCAAAGCAGCGCTCTCGAATGCCACGAGTGATCCGTATCGAACAAAGGCGACACCACCAGGAGGTCGATGTCGCTCAGCGGGCCAGGTCTGCCAGCGGCGAAGGAACCGAACAACATCCCGAACGAAACCGGTACCCCGGCGGCCTGAACCGCGGCTAGGTTATTCTCGACCGTCGCCCTTAACTCCGGACGAACCATTCCTCGACCCTCTCCGAACCGGCACTTCTCACCATCCCAACCCCTCCTCCGCCAACGCCTCGCTCATGGTCTTCCCGCGCAGGTTGTACTTGGTCAGGGTCTTGTCCGCCACGCCGTAGACAAGCAAGAACGGCACCTCGCAGGGGTAGCGGCGGTCCAGCTCGGCGAGCAGCGCTTCCGTCAGCCGGACCGCCGTCGCTTCGTCAGGAGCGGTCAGGCGGAGGACGGACCCGTCGAGCGACCAGGCGCCGGCTTGCTTGGACGCGATGGACAGCTCGACGCGGGCCGGCGAGGTCACCTTCGCGGAGTCCGTCACCACCCGGAGCGCCGGAGGGTCCGCCTGCTTCAGCTTGTTGATCGCGTAGTACCGGAAGTAGCGATCGAAGCGTTCCCAGACCCGGCTGTAGTCCCGGCGGTCGGAGTCGGAGCAGACCACCTGGAAGAGCATCCGGCCGTCGTCGGACAGGAACGGGAACCCGTCGAGCTGCCGGCGGCTGAAAGGCATCGTGGGTGAGCGGTACTCGACCCGGACCTCGTTCTCGCCCCGGCGCAGCGGCGTCTTCGTCGGGTCCTTGGGGGCCGTGCCGTTGACCGTCAGGCCGGCCAGGTCGTAGCCCCGGCGGGCGGGCGCCACCAGCCTGGCGGTGACCGCCTCGGGCGCGGTCAAGGTGACCGTCACCACGACCTTGTCCAAGTCCTCGGCGGCCCGTGCCATTGCCCGCAGCGGGGCGGGGGAGCGCACGCCCAGGACCGACCGGAGCACCGTCGGCCGGCGGCGCGGGCTGACCGTCGGGATGACCGTGGCCCGGTCCGCCACCGACTGCGCCAGCCCGCCGGCCGGGGCGTGGCGGTCGATGAAAACGCAGTCGGTGTCGCCCAGCTCCTCGTTGTGGACCGTCACCTGGCAGGAGACCGGCGCTTCGTTGGGGTTGGCCACCACCACGCTGGTTCCGGGTCCGGTCCCGTACCGGCCCGTCCACAGCACGGCCTCGCCCGAGGTCTCGACCGGGCAGACGGGCTGCCAGCCGTCCTTGACCAACTCGACCAGCAGCGGCAGCTCGCGCTGGAGCTTGTCCATTCCCGGGAGGTAGTTGTACCCGGGGAACAGGCCCCAGGCGAAGCTCTTGAGGGTCACGTAGTCCGCCAGCTTCGAGTAGACCTTGAGGAAGTCGGGGCGGTTGAGCGAGCCGACGTCGTTGATCAGCTCCTTGAAGTCGTACCCCTTCCAGATCACGCCGGGCTTGCTGCCCAGGGACATGCGCATCACCGGCCAGGCGTTGCGGCTCGGGCCGGTCAGGGTCAGCTCCATCAGCGCGCCGTCGACCTGGAGGACGGTCAGGCTGTGGGGCGCGCCGATGATCAGCGGCCGGCGGAACGGCGCCTTGCTCCAGTCCAGGCCGCGGATGAACCGCATCTGCTCGACCATCGCCAGGCCGAGGTCGTAGAACACGCCGCGCTCGTCGAAGGAGCGGCCGGCGATGGGCAGTCCGGCCGCCGGGCCGTAGTTGCGCTGGCCGGCCACGCAGACGTCGAAGGCGAACCCGGTCACGTCCAGGTTCTCGGCAATGCGCCGGTAATCGTCGCGCAGGCGGTCGCCGTAGCTGGTCCCGGTCGGCTGGACCAGCAGCTCCTTGTCGTAGCCGGTGACCCAGTTGCTCAGCTCGCAGGTCAGCTCGTCGTTGACCACCAGCGCGTCGCTGAACTTCTGTCGGGCCAGTCCGGCCTCGACCCAGATCCCCGACGGCGTGTAGAAGAGCTGCCCGGCGTCGTAGCCGTACTTGGCGAAGTAGTCCCGGCGCTGGGCCAGGAACGGCTCCAATTCGGGCTTGCCCATGTCCAGCCCGGTCCCCAGCAGCCCGCGCAGGTGTTTGTCGAACGGTCTGGCCGACGCCTCGTAAGTCCACTCGTCGGGCCGCCCCCACATGTCGCCGGCGCGCTTGAACGGGACGTAGCACCAATCCCAGGTGCAGCGCAGCCGGCGCATCAGCTCGAGGTCGGGCGGATGCCACCACGACTGGTACATCAGGCTGGTGCCCCAGACCGAGTCGGGCAGTCCGTCGGCGACGTTGAACAGGGCGGGGAAGGCGTCCCGGTAGGTCTGCCAGACGGCCGGCACGAGGCCCCAGCGCAGGCCCCGGACCGCGCCGCAGCAGAGCCCGATTCGCTCGGCGGCGCCGGGCGCCATCACCACCCGGACGGCGAAGCGGTAGGACGACCGCTGACCGGGCCGGTAGTCGAGCTCCGGCTCGGCATAGCTGATCAAGGTCTCCGGAGTGGTCCCGAGCAGTACGGCGTGGCGACCATCACCGACCGCCGACAGCGGCATGCTGCCCCGCGGTCGCGGCCCCTCGGCGGACTGGGGCCCGGGCACCGGCTTGACGGCGTCGAGGTACGACCCGTCCCAGTACCGCGCCGTGGCGGGATCCAGGTTGGGCGCACAGTCCAGGGCAAGCTGCACCAGCCGCCGCGCCCGCCCGCCGTTGGTCACGTCCACGTCCAGCGCGACCAGGCCGGAGGCCGTCTCCCGCCGCGCCACGGTCAGGCCGACGCCGGCCGCCTCGGCCCCCGACCAGCCATCGCGCCGTTGCGACCAGGCCACCGCCACCGGTTTCGCCTCGACGCCGTCGGTGACCGTCAGGGTCACGTCCGTGTCGCCGACGCGGACGGCCGGCCCGGCGGCCAGGGCAGGGCCGGCCAACAGCGCCATCAACCCCGCACGGGCGGATCGTCCCATGATGGTCTCACTTCCCGTAACGCGGCGCGTCGGAGATGCGCAGCTCGTCGATCAGGGCCTCGGCCAGGTTGAGCCCGCGGTGGTGGCCGCCGATGGCGATCCGCGTCTTCGGCGGCGGCAGGCCCTGGAGGGGGGCCGGACGCTCGACCACCACCTTGCCGTCCAAGATCAGGCCGTAAGTGGTCTCGGTCCATTGGATCCCCAGGTGGTGCCATTGGTCGTTCCACTCGTAGGGGAACGGGGTGATCAACGAGGCGGCCCCCTCCGGCGCGCTGACCAAGAGGCGCAGGCTGCGCTCCTTCGGCTCGGGCCGGAGCGCCAGGATGACGTAACTGGAGCCCGCCTCCCAGGTCATCACCCGGCGGAAGTACTCGGGCTCGGCAACCGGGTCGAACCGCACCCACATCTCCAGGCAGCCGTGCCGCGGGTCGACGTTGCGCTGGTGGTAGGTGACCGTCTCGAACAGCGGGAAGCCGTCGATGTCGAGCAGGGACATGTCGGGCGTCAGCCAGCCCTTGACGGCCCGGGCCGCCTTGCCCCAGCGCCCGGCGACCAGGCTCGCGCGGCCCCTTGCCCGCGGTGAATCGGATGCGAAGTCGGCGTCGATCCCGTCGTCGTAGTGCGCCAGGAGCAGCGTGTGCTCGTCCTTGACGAACGGCTCGGCCCGGCCGACACCGCTCGCGGCCAGCAGGCCGGCGACGCAGACCAACCAACCCTTGACCATGCCTCGCGCCTCCGGGCAGACATTCCGGGCAAACGGCGGGCGACCTTCAGAAGTCGGCGGACAGAGGGGCGCGTCGGGGTCAGACCTTGACTCTTGACATGTCACGGCACGAACACCGGCTGCGCGGTCCGGTGTGTGATAGACTGCGACCCGCTGTTGGGGAGGACCGTCGTCATGGCCGATCTGCCGCCCGACCTGCCCTTGGTCAGTGTCCCGGTGCGCGGGTTCTGCAGTTTCCTGGACGTGCCGGTATGCACGGACCTGGACAGGCTGGACGCCGAGGTCGCGTTCCTCGGCGTGCCGTACGCCGTCCCCTACGAGATGGGTCAGACCTGGACCTCGGGGGCGCCGGCCTACCTGCGCGAGAAGTCCAGCCGCGTGAGGCGGGCCATGAGCGAGGGAGTCAACTTCGACCGCGAGAGGCGGCCCATCAACCTGGGCAAGCTGCGCATGGTCGATTGCGGCGACGTGCCGTTCGCGCCGATGGACATCGCCGACGGGGTGCGGCGGACCACCGAGGCGGTGCGACGAATCGTCGCCGCCGGGGCCGTGCCCATCGTCTTCGGCGGCGACGACGCGGTACCGATCCCCGTGATCCGGGCCTACCAGGAGTCCGAGCCCATCGTGGTGGTGCAGATCGACGAGCACCTCGACTGGGCCGAATCGCGCGACGGCGTCAGGGAGGGCTACAGCAGCCCGATGCGGCGGGTGGCCGAGATGCCGTGGGTGGCGCGGACGGTGCAGATCGGCCTGCACTCGTTCACCCTGGCGGCGCAGTACGCCGACGCCCAGGCCGCCGGGAACGTGCTGATCACCGAGAGCGACGTGCACGAGCGGGGCGTGGCCTGGGTCCTGGACCAGATCCCGGGCGGGCAGCGGTACTTCCTCACCTTCGACTTCGATGGACTGGACACGTTGGCCTGCCCGGCGGTCAGTCACCCGGAGCCGGGCGGCCTGAACTGGCGCGAGGCGTGCGACCTGCTGTGCGGCCTGGCCGGGCGCGGGACCATCGTCGGCATGGACTTCGTCGAGTTCACCCCCGCCCACGACCTGAACGGACTGGGTGGGCACACCGCCTGCCGGCTGATCGCCAACCTGCTGGCGGCGATGGTCGAGAGCGGACAGCTCGGCGCCTGACCCTCAGTCCGGCAGCAGCGCGATGCGGTCGTCCTCGATCAGCACCGGCCGACCGAGCAACGGCGGCAGGCCCGCGTCGAGCGGGCCAAACGCACCCGCATCGAGGATCATGTCCTCCATGGCCACGGTGACCTCGAAGGTCTGACCCTCGGTGGTCTCGATCCTCAGGATCATCCCTTCGGCGCACGGCGCCGCGTCGATCACCACCCCAATCACGGTCGGCCTCCGCGTCCGTGTTCGTTCGTGTTGCCCAGCTTCCTGCCCAGGGAAGGCCCGCGGTCCCGCCCGGCGAACCGAGCTGTGTCGGACAGGAGGGTGGTCATGCGACGGTTCCTCGCGGTCGTCTTGCTGGCGGGTTGTCTCGATCAAACCCAGGCCGCCGAGGCGCGGCACCTGGTCGCGGTCGAGGCGCAGGCCGCCAAGCTGGACGGCCTGGCCGACGAGCCGTTCTGGCAGGCCGCCGAGAGCACCGCGCCGTTCGTCTACCTGGGCACGGATCTGCCGGCGGACAAGCAGACCCGCGGGCGGGTGGCCTGCGACCAGACCAGCCTGTACCTCTACCTGGAAGCCGACGAGCCCGACTTGGACAAGCTCGACCTGCCGGCCTATGCCCACGACGCCGAGGACCTGTGGCGCGGTCACGGGATCGAGGTGCTGCTGGCCCCGGAGATCGGTGGCCCGACGTACTACCACTTCATCTTCACCTTCGGCGGCGGGCGGTACGACGCGCTCAACGGCGGCGACGCGGTGCCGACGGCCTGGGACCCGCAGCCGGATTGGCAGGTGGCGGTGGCCAAGGGGCAGGGGAAGGTGACCGCCGAGCTGGCCATCCCGTTCGCCGCGCTGGGCGCGAGCCGGCCGCTGCGCGGCGAGCTGTGGGGGCTGAAGCTGTGCCGCAGCCTGTGGGGCCCGGGCGGGCAGCAGGCCCGCGACCGGTTCACCGTCTGGGCGCCGGCGCGCTCCGGATACCACGACGTGGCGGGGTGGGGGCGGCTCTACTTCGGCGGGCTCAACGCCCTGGACAACCCCGAGTTCGACGACCCGCCGGGCGCCAACCGGCTGCCTCATGGATGGGCCAAGACGCTGACCTGGGGCCAGGGCGACGCCGCCACCGGCGACGTCACTCAGGAGGAGGTGGCCGGCCGGCAGGTCATCCGGCTGGTCAAGTTGCCCGAGGCCAAGGGCAGCCTGCTCCCCCGCTTCCACCGCACCGTGCCGGTCCGGGCCGGCCACCGATACCGGTTCACCGCCGTGGTGCAGGCGCGGGGCGTGGTCGAGCTGATCTTCTCCATGCGCAAGGGCACCAGCTCGATCTACCTGCCCAACCCGACCGAGCTGCCCGGCGGCGAGTTCCGGACCCTCGCGGCGGACTCCGACGTGCCGGACCAGGTCACCGCGGCGACGCTGCTGATTAGCTTCGACCGGGCGACCACCGGCGAGCTGCTGATCGACTCGGTCTCGCTGACCGATCTCGGCCCGGCGCCGCGGCCGGCGGGCCAGGGCGTGGACCTGCTCCACAACCTCCGCGCCGTGGCCGAGACCGTGGTCGAGATGAAGCCGTATGACAAGGTCCGCGACGCCGATGGGAACTACCCCTACGAGCGGTTGATTTTCCACGACACCGGCACCGGGGCGGAGCTCCGGCGGATCACCTGGGACTGGAATGAGGCTTCGCTGAGCTACTCGAACATGTACCCGTGGAACCGGACCGGCTCGGCCTTCAAGTTCGATTGCTGGAGCCGGCCCGGCCCGCTGTCGTTCATCGCCGAGCCTGACGGGGCGTCGTTCCGCCGGCTGGGGCTGGAGACCGGCGCCCCGCGTTGGGGCGGCGATCCCGCTCGGCCCGACCAACTCTACTACGCCACCCGCGACAGCCTGCACCAGTTCAACTGGCGCACCGGCGAGGACGTCGAGCTGTACCGCATCCCTGATTCCATGCGTCATGGCGGGCGCGGCAGCATCGCCTGGAACCTGGACAAGCCCGGCCTGGTGTACCACGAGCAGGCCTTCGGACTGGACGCGCCGCTGTACTACGTGGACCTGGCCACCAAGCAGATCACCCGCCTGCCGCTGACCAGCGACTCGCCCGGCGATCGCGCCAAGGACTGGCTCTACAGCGCCGGACTGCGCCAGATTGACGGCAAGTGGTGGGTCGGCTACTCGCTCAACCACCTGCCCCACCTGAGCAAGGACAACCCCTACCAGCAGCGCCTGGTGTCCCTCGACGGCAAGGTTGGCTTGGACCGGCTGGCGCTGGCGCAGCCGCGGGGCAAGGGGCCGCAGCCGCTCTACTCGCATGGCGGGTCCGCCCCCAACGGGCGCTGGGAATGCGGCTACTACGGCGGCGGCATCTCGCTCTGGGACTTCCAGACCTGGTCCGGCAAGGTGCTCGTGCCCGGCCCGCCCGGTGGGCACATCTCGTGGATGTACCGCAACGACTTCTTCGTCGCCGGCACCTTGGGCGAGCCGCTCGGCGGACCGTTCGACGCGCAGATCATCAAGGTCTATACCGACGGGACCTGGTACCGAGTGGCCTACGGCAACACCACCAGCCTGGAGTACTACGACGACTTCTTCGTCAACCTCAGCCCCGACGGCACCAAGTGCGCCTGGCAGTCGTCAATGCTCGGCCCGGTCAACCTGTTCTGGTGCGTCATGGCGCAGCCCGACCCGCCGGACGAGCTGCGGGCCGAGTGGCAGGGCAGCCGCGTCCGGCTCACCTGGCGCCGGCCCGAGCACTCGTCGGAGCTGGCCGGGTACCGCGTCTACCGCGGCGAGCGGAGCGGGGTCGGCTACCTGCGGCTGACCGAACCGCCCATCACCGCCAACGAGTACCTCGAGACCGTCCCGGACCCGGCCCGGAGCTGGTACTACTGCGTGACCAGCGTCGAGCACTCCGGGCTGGAGAGCTGGCGCGGCGCCGAGGTGGTGGCCGGTGACCCCGGCCGGGAGCCGGAGCGACTGTTCGTTGAGGCCGAGCAGGGCGTTCTCCGGCCGCCGTTGAGAGAAGCCTTCGACGGCACGGCCGCGGACCTGCGGACCATCGAGTACCGGCCGGGCGACGGCGGCGCCGGCACCGCGGCGTGGACCTTCGCCACCCGCCGCGGCGGGGAGCACGTCTTGTGGGTCCGCGCGCGCTATGTCGGCGCCGGCACACCCGGCGGCGGCTGGAGCTTCACCGTCGCCGGGCGACTACTCGGCGAAGTCGTCGCCGCGGGGCGGGAGTGGGGCTGGTCCAAGTTGCCCGCTTCGGTCACGGCCAAGCCGGGCGGGACGACCATCGAGCTGGCCGCCGCCGAGGCCGGGCTGGCCATCGACAAGTTGCTGCTGACCGACGATCTCGAGTTCCAGCCGGCCGGCCGCTGCCGGGTCGACGAGCAGCCGCCGGCGACGCCGGCCGGGCTCAAGCTGGACGAGGCGCGGTCGTTCGACGTGACCCTGTCCTGGGACCCGGTGGCCGCCGACCGCGACCATTACCAGGTCTACCGCGGCACCACGCCCGAGTTCAAGGCGGAGCAGGCGACGCTGGTCGGCTCGCCGGCGGTGGCCCGGTTCGTCGAGTGGGGCCTGCGCCAGGGCACGGCGTACTTCTACCGCGTCGCGGCGGTGGACAGCTTCGGCAACGAATCGCCGCCGTCGGCGGCGCTGGCGGTGACCACGGTGGCGCTGCCGCGGCTGGTCAGCCTGCGCCTGGAAGCCGAAGCCGGCCGGACTTCACGGCCGATGGTGGTGGTCGAGGACCAGGCCGCCTCGGGCGGCAAGTACGTCAAGATGGCGCCGGAGCAGGGCGACGATCCGGCCGGCTTCCCGACCCTGAGCCTGCCGTTCGCGGCGCCGGTGGCGGGCGACTACGTGGCCTGGGTGCGCCTCTGCCCGGTCAGCGGTCGCGGCTACGCCTACCTCACCGCGGGCATCGACGACGGCCGGCGAGGCACCTTCCTGTGCCGCTTCCCGACCCGCACGCCGGGGCTCGACTTCCGCTACACCAACCTCTGGCACACGGTCGACGCGATGCGCGAGGAACTGCCCCTCCGGTTCAAGCTGGAACCCGGCCCACACATCCTGACCATCTCCCAGGCCCACCTCCAGGAATTCGGCCTCGACGAGGCGCTGATCACCAACGACCTCGGCACCCGTCCCACCGGCCGCCACCACCGCTGGGCGTCCGCCACGGGGTCAGGACTTGACTCTTGACATCCAGCCGAAGCCCGGATGTCAAGAGTCAAGTCCTGACCCCGGTCTGCCGGTCGGCAGCGGCACGGCCTGGTAGCGGTACTGCCAGCGAAGGCGCTCGATCACGACCTCGCCCGGCTCGCCGCAGTGGCGGATGAACTCGGCGAAGGTGTGCCGGCCGTAGCGTGGCTCGGGCCAACTCATCAGTTTGGTGAAGTCGTACACCCGTCCGTCGCTGCCGACGAGGCCGCAGTGCCAGCAGGAGCGGTCGTTGGGCGGGTACCAGGGCGAGTGGCGGACATCGACCGTATCGCCGGGCATGACCGTGCGACCGGGCCGCCACACGAACCGCTCGAACAGCAGCCGGTTCTCGCCCAACAGGTGCCGATCGGAGCCGCGCTTGAACCGCGCGCCGACGCCCAGCCCCTCGTCGATGCAGCAGGCCACGAAGTCGGAGCAGTCGTTGCCCGGGGTGCGCAGGCCGAGCACGAACTTGCCCATCGGCCGGCTCTGGTGAAGGCGCACCGCGGCCTCGCCAACGGCTTGATTGAGCGGCTGCCGGCCCGGGTAGCGCGCATAGAACCGCCGCCGCGCCTCGGCCTCGGTCAGACCAGGCGAAGCTGCGGGAGGCTGAAGCAAGAGCCCGGCCACGGCCGCCGCCACGACCCCAAGCAGCAGTCTCCACACGCGTCGTCGCATGATCCCTGTACGCTGGCGGCGCACCATCCGCGCCGACGACCAGGCCGGGGAGGCTTGACCTGAAGCGTGGCGTCTCCGCCGGCCGTGTCGTGCGGCCCGGAACCGGGTATACTCCAAGCCGGGCTGGAGACGCCGGCATGATCGCACCGAAGCGGCTGAACTCGGTCGGGATCGTCGTCCGCGACCTGGAGCGCAGCTTGGCCTGGTACCGTGAGAAGTTCGGCTTCGAGCCGCTCTATGAGGTTGACAACGGCCTGGTGATGGGCCGCGGCGGGGTCGAGCTGTGGCTGGCCGAGTCCGCCGACCCGGCCCACGCACGGGCTACCGATGGTGCTGCGGACATCTGCATCCGCCTGATCGGCTTCGAGGTCTCCCCCGAGGATCTCGCCCGGGCCAGGACGGATTTCCCCGAGGATGAGGACTTGGTCGAGATCGACCATCCCCGGTACCGAAGCTGCATCATCGAGGACCCGGACGGACACGCTATCGAGCTCTACGCCGACAAGTGACCGGCCACGGAGACCAAGGTGAGGACAACAATCGTCGGGACGCCGGAGCTGGTTCTCAAGACGCTGAGAAACAGGTCGAGTGTCCCCCTCTGTCTGCTGCTCCTGGCGGCCGGCGCGGGGTGGGCGCTGGAGCGTGCGGATACCGAGTTCAAGGTATTCCAGTTCCCGCGCGACCAGATCCCGTGCATCGATGGGGATCCGTCGGACTGGACCATCGTGCCCGAGAGCTACGCCATCGGGGCGGATCAGCTCGAAGACACGGTCAAGCACACGCCCAATGACCCCAAGGACCTCGATTGCTCGGTCAAGGTCGGGTGGGTCCCCGGCCTCGACCGGCTGTACTTCCTGTACGAGGCCAGCGACGACTACTGGGACTTCCAGCGGCTGGAGGTGCGCTCGGACATCTTCGAGGTGGTGGTCGATGGCGATTTGTCCGGCGGGCCGCTGATTCCGGGGATGCGGACCGACGGCAAGCCGTATCCGGAGTGGGACGGGCAGACGCGGTTCCAGGGCGTGCAGGCGCAGAACTACCACATCTTCACCCCGCCCGGCGACAAAGAGTGGACCATGGTCTGGGGCTGTCAGCCGTGGATCGCCGAGCTGCCCTGGGCCAATCACGCCTACCGGTACGACTTCCAGCAGGGGCAGCCGGGCAAGCTGGTGCTGGAGTTCTGGATCACCCCGTTCGACTACGCGCCGGTCGAAGGCCCGCAGCGGGCGGTGGTCTCGAAGCTTCTGGAGAACGAGCTGATCGGCCTGTCCTGGTCCATCCTGGACTACGACGGCGGCGAGCAGTATGACGGGTTCTACAACCTGTCACACGTGACCAAGATGTACGGCGACGCGTCGGCTCTGGTCGGCTTCCGTCTGATGCCCCTGGAGGCCCGCTTCCACCAGGCGATCGAGGCCGACTGGAGCCTGTCGGTGCTTGATTCGGACCGCCACCTGGTGGCCTTCAAGGACCGCTCGTACGGGGTCATCAAGTCCTGGCACTGGGACTTCGGCGACGGGACCACGTCGACCGAGCAGAACCCCATCCACCAGTACGACACGTTACCTCCCGAGCGGCGCTGCAACATCGTGCTGGAGGTGACAGGGCCGGCGGGCAAGGCCCGCTTCTGCCGCATCTGGAACGCCGTCTGGCCATGACGGCTCAGGCCGCGACGGTGACCGTGCCGGCCTCCACCGATGGCGGCGGGACCTCGTCCCCGTGCAGCCGCAGCCCCTCGATGTGGAACTCGATCGCCTCGCGGATCATCCTCTCCGTCTCGGCGCGGTCCTTGCCGGTGGCCACGCAGCCCAAGAGGTCGGGAACGTAGGCGGACCAGTTGTGGGCGCCGCGCTCGTAGATCACGGTGTATTGGGTCACTGCCAGTCCACCAGGTCCGCTTGCCGGCGGATGCTCTTCATCGTGTCGGCAAGGATGTCGTCGTTTGGGTGGCCGGAGACGGTCACTGTACCGGGCTTGGCAGGGTGCCGCAATTGGCGGTGGCTGCCGCGAGTGCGCACGACCCGCTAGCCTTCCTCGCGCAACCGTGCCAGGACCTCGCGCACCTTCATCTTAGCACGTCGCCCTCACGCCCATATGGTGACCTCGAGGTCCCAGCGCAATCAGGCGACCATCGGCTCCGCCAGGTTGGCCAGCGTCTGGCGGACGATGGCCACGTTCTCCTCGACCATGTCGTCCTTGTCGCCGCGGTGCATGCCGACGTTGACCACGTCGCCCGGCTTGATGTTCTCGAAGGCGTACTCGAAGGCCATCAGCGGGTCGATCCGCCCGGCGCCCATGATCTTGTAGGCCACGCACGGCTTGTCGACCTGCCGGATGAACTCCACCGCGGGGAACACGTCGGCGAGTTGGAACCGGTGCCCCTTGCCGCTGTGCAGGCTGCCGCAATTGAAGAAGCAGACCACGTGGAAGTCGACCAGGTCGAGGCTGTCGACCCAGTAGTGACCCTCGATGGCGTGACCGGCCACGCCCATGGGAATGCCCAGCGACTGGCCATGCCGGATCATCCGGCGCAGCGATTCGGCGTCCTGCTCGGCGTACGCCTGGTCGGTGATCCCGCCGTGGAGGTAGGCCGCGCAGCAGCCGATCTCGACGGCCTGGTCGAGGGCGGCTTCCATGTTCTCGAAGTTGCGGTGGGAGATCTGCCCGATCCACTGCAGCGGCCCGCCGCCGGCCAGATAGTCGGTCACGGTCTCGATCACGTGCGGGGTCTCGTTGTTGGTGATCATGGTGTTGATCCCCGCCGCGTGAGCCCGACCCCAGGTCTCGATGATGCGCTCCGGCGTGCTCCAGGACTTCATCTCGACGTCCCGCTCGCGGTTCTGGTGGCTGAACCCGCCGAACGGATTGGCGCCGATGATCAGGCGCGTGACGTTGAGGCCGCAGAAATCGACGGTCGGCAGCATGACTGTGCTCCAGGCCGGGCTCCCGCCGGCCACGAGCATTGTACCCGCGGCGGCAGGGCGAGGAAAGGGTCGGATCGCGCGAGCGCGGACCGGGAATGGCGCGACGGTCGGTAAATGTGTATAATCGGATCGCGTTATCGCGGTGAACCCGAGGCGGGCGGTGGGCGGCCCGCGGGCAGGTGGCGCGCGGGAGACCGGAAGGCGGTGTGGTTGGTGGTCGGTTGGGCCATCCTGACGTCGTCGGGAGTGCGGCCGTGGAAGACGATCGCCTGCGAGCGCTGCTGGCCTCAAGCCTGTGGAGCAACCTGCCGTCGCCGGCGCTGGCGGCTTGCGCCGAGGCGATGGACCGCCGCCGCTACGAGCCTGGCCAGGCCATCACGCGACAGGGCGAGCCGGTCCATCGTCTGCACCTGCTGACCAGCGGCAGCGCGGACATCCGGGTCGCCGGGCAGGCCGGCGCGCCGGTCACCGTGGCCGCCGTCCGCGCCGGGGACGTGATTGGCGAGATGGCGCTGTTCACCGACGAGCTGGCCTCCGCCGACGTGGTGGCCGGCACGGAGGTCGAGACGCTCAGTTTGGACCGGACGGCGTTCCACCGGTTGGTGGGGGCCGAGCCGGAGTTCCTCAAGGCGGTCATCCGCCTGATCTGCCGCCGTCTGCGGACCACCGACCAGGACGTTCAGAGAGCCAGCGCCCGGGCCGACGAGCTCGAGCTCCTGATCCGCGAGCGGCTCGACCAGTACCCGGTCGAGCTGCTGGGGCGGGAGAAGGTGACCAAAGAGCTGCGCCGGCGGGTCGACGCCTGCGCCGAGCTATCGACGCCGGCCCTGATCGTCGGCGGCCGGGGCACCGGCAAGGAGTTGGTCGCGCGCCGCATCCATTACGCCGGCCCGCGCGCCGCCGGGCCGCTGCTGCGCGTCGACGCGACCAAGATCACCGCCGATGAAGCTGGCGACGCGCTTTGCGGCGGGCCGCTGACCGCGGGCATGTCGTACCTCAGCCTGGCCGCCGGCGGGACGGTGGTGATCAAACAGATTGAGGCCCTGCCCGCTTTGACCCAGGAGCGGTTGGCCGCCTATCTCGAGGCCGCCGCCCTGGCCGCGGCGAGCAATGGCCGGGGGCCTCTGCCCGTCCGGATCCTCGGCACCAGCCGCTGCCAGCCGGGCCGGTCCGACGTCGCGGCGGCCCTTCATCCGGCGCTTGGCCGGGTCTTGGCCGGGCAGGTGATCGAGCTGCCGTCGCTCCGCGAGCGGAAGCGTGACATCCCGGAGCTGGCCCGGCAGTTCCTCGCCCGTCACGCCGCCCGGCAGGGCAAGCAGATCACCGACTTCGCCGACGACGCCATGACCAAGCTGGTCTCCCACGACTACGCCCACGGCAACGTCGCGGAGCTCGACGAGGCGATCGAGCGGGCGGTCTCCCTGACCGACTCGGAGGTGATCGAGTCGGACCAAGTCTTCCTCGGGATGCCGCGCACCGACGCCGACCGGCCCAAGGGGCTCAACCTGCTGGCGCTGCCGGACCGACTGGTCCGGGCGGCCCGCTCTGTCTACCCGCATCGGTTGCGCCTGGTCGGCCAGGTCCTGTTCGCGCTGGCCGCGGTGGTCTGCTTGGTGGTCCCGGCCGGACCGGTCACGCGGCTGGGGCTGGTCCTGTGCTGGTCCATCGGCTGGCCGCTGCTGGTGCTGTCGTTCTTCCTCTTCGGCCGAGCCTGGTGCGCGGTCTGTCCGATGGGCGCCGCCGGCGCGCTGGCGCGTCGAGTCAGCCGCCGTGAGCTGCGCATCCCGGCCTGGCTGAAGAGTCGCGACATCTATCTGACCACCGCCGGCTTCCTGCTGATCGTCTGGCTCGAAGAAGCCACGGCCATGCGCACGCACCCGCGCGCGACCGGTCTGTTGCTCTTAGGCATCGCCGCCGGAGCGGTGCTGACCGGCCTGTTCTTCCCCCGCCGGACTTGGTGCCGGCACCTCTGCCCGCTCGGCGGCCTGGCCTCCGCCTGCGCCACCTCGGCCATCCTGGAACTCCGACCGTCGTTCGACATCTGCTCGGCCAAGTGCCAGGGACACGACTGTTATCAGGGCACGGACCAGGCCGAGGGCTGCCCGATGTTCCAGCACGTCATGTTCCTCGACACCAACCACCACTGCACGCTCTGCCTCAACTGCCTCGAAGCCTGCCCCAACCACTCGCCGCGGCTGAACCTGCGGCTGCCCGGCAGCGAGCTCTGGTATCCCACCAGCGCGACCGCCGAGCGGGGCTTGTTCGTGGCCGTGCTGCTGGGTCTCCTGCCGGTGCTGGTGCTGCTCCAGCACTGGGAGCTCCAGGCGGTCGAGCCGTTCCACACGCTGCTCGAGCGGCATCGGTTGCTGTGGACCACCGGCCTGCTGGCGGCCGGCGCCGCCTGGCCGACCATCGCCCTGGCCTTGCTCCACCGGAGTCGGGACGCATCGGCCGACCGGACCGGAGCGCTGCACCTGGCCCGGTGTTGGTTGCCCCTGGCCGCCGCCGGGTTCGCCGCCTACCAGTTCGGGTTCCTGCCCGGCGTCGCGCAGGTGCACCTGGACCTGGCCGCCGGCGCCGCGCGGCCGGCCCTGTCGATCTCCCTGCTGGCGCTGCTGCGCGTTCTGACCATGGCGGCCGGGCTGCTTCCGGCGCTGATCGCGTTGTGGCGCCAGCCCGCGGCGCCTCGGACCGACCAGGGGCCATCGCGCGGGCGCCGCTGGGTCCCGTTGGTCGAGGCGCTGGCCTACGGGGTCCTGCTGACCGCGCTGATGCTGCGGCCGGCGTGGTTCGCCGGCTGATCGCGCGAACGGTCACTCCGGCACTTCATAGACCTGGATCCGGTGGTTGAAGCTGTCGGCCACATACAGCCGGCCGTGGCTGTCCAAGGCCAGGCCGTGCGGCGCCAGGAGCTGGCCGGGGGCCGTGCCTTGGCCGGGGTCCAGGCCGCGCAGGAAGCGGCCGGTGGCGTCGTACTGCTGCACCCGGCCGTTGACCGAGCTGATCCACAGCCGGTCGTGGCGGTCGGCGACGACGGCGATGGGCCCCTTGAGGCCCGGCGGCTCGCCGGCAAACCCCAGGAACGGGCCGCCGAATCCGCCCGGCTCGATCTCCAGACTGCCCCACGACAGCACGAACTCGCCCTCGGCGGTGAACTTCTGGATGCGGCCCATCGAGGCCTCGGTGGTGTACAGGTGGCCAGTCGTGTCGAATGCCAGGAAGTTGGGTCCGGCGACGCGGGACTGGGGCACGTCGCAGCCGCCGAACTGACCCTCGGCCAGACCGTACTCGCCCCATTTCATCAGGAACCGGCCGGCCAGGTCGAACACCTGCACCCGGCGGTTGGTCTGATCGGCGGCGTAGACCCGCGCGCCGCGGATGGCCAGCCCGCCGGGGAAGTCGAACTCGCCGTCGCCCTGACCGGTCCGGCCCCACTCGCGCAGGAACTCGCCGGCGGGCGACCAGACGGTGATCCGGTCCGGTTTCCGCTGGTCGTCGGCGGCGAAGAAGCCGAAGTGTGAGACGTACCAGTGGCCCTGGTCGTCGAGCGCCAGGCCGCCCGGCTCGGAGAGTACCGGACAACAGGCCAGTAGCTCGCCGTCGGTGCTGAAGACCTGCACCCGCCGGTTGCGGAAGTCGGTGACGATCACCTCGTCGCGGTCGTTGATGGCCAGGTCGATGGGGATGTCGAACTCGCCCGGCGCGTCGCCGTGCCGGCCCCAACCGTGCAAGAACCGCGGTGTCGCTGGTTTGGCTGCCATGACGGCAGGATAGTACAAGCGCCGTGGCGTGTCGGCTCGAAGGAGAGTGGCAGCGGGCACGGAAGGGGGCGATGACACCGCCGCCCCGGCGAATCGGCGCCGGGCGGACGGTGGGCAACGGGGGTGACACGATGGCGTCTGTCAACCGGTCCGCCGCGACTCTGAGCGGTCTGGCGGTGGCCTCGCTGGTGCTCGGCCTGCTCGGCTTCCTGGGCCTCACGGCGCTCCTCGGGTTCATCCTGGGGATCATCGCCCTGGTCAAGATTAGCGGCTCCGGCGGCCGGCTGTCCGGGCAGGGCATGGCCATCGGCGGGGTGGTCACCTCGGGCTGCTGGCTGCTGATGGTGCCCATCTCGCTGGCGATCCTGCTCCCCGCCGTCGCCAAGACCCGCGAGGCGATGCTCGGCTCGGGCTGTCAGTTCCAGATGCAGATGGTGGCGACCACCATCACGCAGTACGCCGCGGAGAACGGCGGCAAGCTGCCCAAGTCCACCGCGGAGGTGACCACGACCATGACCGCGATGGGCCTCCCGTCGTCCACCTTCGAGTGCAAGTCCGGCACCAAGTTCATCCTCTCGCCGAAAGTGGCGGGGAAGTCCATCGAGAGCATCGCCAACCCGAGCCAGACCGTCCTGCTGTTCGAATCGACCGACGGCAAGACGGCCGCCTACCCCCACGACGGCTACGGCTACGTGGCCTACGTGGACGGCCTGGTGCGGAAAGTGGGCCAGGCGGAAGGGAAGAAGATCCCGTAGTCCGGCCGGATCATCCCCGCCACAACCTCCGGTCCAGCGACCGGTACTGGATCGCCTCCGCCACGTGCGGCACGCCGATCTCGTCCTGCCCGTCAAGGTCCGCGATCGTCCTGGCCAGCTTGTGGATCCGGTCGTACGCCCTGGCCGACAGGCCGAGCTGGTCGATGGCCGATTGCAGCAGTTGCTGGGCGTCCACCCCCAGCCGGCAGTACTGGCGGAGTTGGCGGGCCGACATGCTGGCGTTGTTGTGAATGCGGGCGCCGCGGAAGCGTTCTTGTTGGCGGCGGCGGGCCATGGTCACTCGCGCGCGGATCGCGTTGGACGCTTCGCCGCGGGGTTTGCTGACCAGCTCTTCCTTGGTCAACGGCGGCACCTCGACGTGCATGTCGATGCGGTCGAGGAGGGGGCCGCTGAGCCGGGCCAGGTAGCGTTCCTGAGCGGTCACCTGGCTGCGGGTGGCCGACATCGGGTCGAGGAAGTCGCCGGACGGGCTGGGGTTCATCGCCGCCACCAGCATGAAGTCGGCCGGGTAGCTGAGACTGCCGGCGGCGCGGGCGATGGTCACGTGCCCGTCTTCCAGCGGCTGGCGCATGACGTCCAGCACCTCGCGTTTGAACTCCAACAGCTCGTCGAGGAACAGCACGCCGTTGTGGGCCAGGCTGACCTCGCCGGGTCGCGGGAAGCTGCCGCCGCCGACCAGGCCGGCATTGGAGATGGTGTGGTGCGGCGAGCGGAACGGCCGGACCGCCAGCAGCGACGAGCCCGGCGGGAGCATCCCGGCCACCGAGTAGATGCGGGTGGTCTCCAGCGCCTCCTCGCTGGTCAGCGGCGGGAGGATGGAGGGCAGGCGGCGGGCGAGCATGGTCTTGCCGGCGCCCGGCGGGCCGATCAGCAGGGCGTTGTGCCCGCCGGCGGCGGCGACCTCCAGGGCGCGCTTGACGTGATCCTGGCCCTTGACGTCGGCGAAGTCGACTTCGTAGCCGGGATCGTCCAGGCAGGGCGCGTCGGCCGGATGAGTCAGCGCCTCCAGCATCTTGTTGCCGTTCAGCCAGTCGATGGTCTGGATCAGGTTCTCGACCCCGTAGCAGTCGATGCCGTCGACCACGGCCGCCTCGGGTCCGTTGTCGTGCGGCACGATCAGCGCCCGTTTGCCGGTCGAGCGGGCACCCAGCGTGGCCGACAGGACGCCGGGCACCGGCCGGACGCCGCCGTCCAGGGAGAGTTCGCCCAGGACGCACACGTCGGACAGGTCGCGGCGGTTGATCTGCCCGCTGGCGGCGAGGATGGAGAGGGCGATGGGCAGGTCGTAGTGCGAGCCCTGCTTGCGCAGATCGCTGGGGGCCAGACTGATGGTCAACCGCCGCCGGGGCCACTCGAAGCCGGAGTTCTTGATGGCCACCTCGACCCGTTCCAGGGCCTCCTTGACGGCGGTGTCGGGGAGCCCGACCAGAAGAGTCTTGGGGATGCCGTAGGCGGCATTGACTTCCACCTGGACCGGTACGGCCTCGATGCCGATCAGCGCGACGGACTCGATACACGCCAGCATGGCGGCGACCCCAGCGTAGCAGACCGCGGGGAGGTTACCACGCGTAAAGCGCCGCCGCAAGGGTCCCTGCGCGGATGGGGCGCGACTGGAATCATGTCTCCAGAGTGGTCGCACCAATCTGATGCCGTGGCATGGGCTTCCAGCCCATGTGCATCGGCTGGAAGCCGATGCCACCCGTTGCCGGCAACACGACTCCGGTCACACACGCGCCAATCAGAACGTCCGGCCCTCCGGCCCGCGCGGCTTCTCCCGCGGCGTGTCCTGGACCTCGTCGAGGTGCTCGACCAGCTCCTCGTCCAACTGCACCGCCCGCGGCCCACCGTGCGGGAGGCGGATCTGCTCGACCAGGTCGCGAACGTGCTGCGGTGGCGGCGGGGTGAGCCGCGAGACGACCAGCACGGTGACGAAGTTGAGCACCATGCCCACCGCGCCGATGCCCTCGGCCGAGATGCCGAAGCACCAGGGCCGCATGCCGAGGAACTTGACCCCGACGATGTAGGCGGTGGTGAATAGCAGGCCGACGGTCATGCCGGCGATGGCACCTTCCTTGTTGGCCCGGTGGTCGAAGATGCCGAGGTGCAGGAGGGGGAAGAAGCTGGCCGCCGCCAGGCCGAAGGCGAACGCCACCACCTGCGCCACGAAGCCCGGCGGATTGACCCCGAACCAGCCGGCGACCAGCAGCGCCCCGACGATCATCACCCGGCCGATGGCCAGTCGCCGCTCCTCGGAGGCGTGCGGGTTGATCATCCGGTAGTAGATGTCGTGGGCCATCGAGCTGGAGATCACCAGCAGCAGCCCGGCCGCCGTGGACAACGCCGCGGCCAGCCCGCCGGCGGCGACCAAGGCGATCACCCAGGGCGCCAGGCCGGCCACCTCGGGCGTGCTGAGGACGATGATGTCGCGGTCCAGGGTGATCTCGCTGGTGTCCTTGTCCGGCGTCAGCTCGAGCCGCCCGTCGCCGTCTTTGTCGGCGAACTCGAGCAGCCCCGTGCTCTCCCACTTGCGGGCCCAGTCGAGCTCGTTGATCTGGGACATGGTCCGGCCGTGGAGGCTGTTGACCAGGTTGTACCGGGCGAACACCGCCAGGGCCGGGGCGGTGGTGTACAGCAGCGCGATGAACAGCAACGCCCAGCCGGCCGAGTACCGCGCGGCGCGAACGTTGGGCACGGTGTAGAACCGGACGATCACGTGCGGCAGGCCGGCGGTGCCGACCATCAAGGCCAGGGTGATGCACAACACGTCGAGCTTGGACTTGGTCGCGAACGGCTGGGTGTACTCACTGAAGCCGAGCTGGACCTGGAGCTGGTTGAGCTCGCGGACGATGTCGCTGAAAGCCAGGGCGAGCTGCGGGACCGGGTTGCCGGTCAGCTTGAAGGCGATGGCGAAGGCGGGGAGCAGGTAGGCGGTGATCAACACCGCGTACTGCGCCACCTGGGTCCAGGTGATGCCCTTCATCCCACCCAACACGGCGAAGAAGCCGACGATCACCATGCCGATGAACACGCCGGTGGCGATGTCCACCTGCAGGAACCGGCTGAAGACGATCCCGACCCCGCGCATCTGTCCGGCGACGTAGGTCATCGACACGAACACGGCGGCGATGGCGGCGATCAGCCGGGCTGTCTGGGAGTAGTACCGGTCGCCGACGAAGTCGGGCACGGTGTACTTGCCGAACTTGCGCAGGTACGGCGCCAGGAGGAGCGCCAGCAGCACGTAGCCGCCGGTCCAGCCCATCAGGTAGGTGCAGCCGTCGTAGCCCAGGACGGAGATCATCCCGGCCATCGAGATGAACGAGGCCGCCGACATCCAGTCGGCGGCGGTGGCGGCGCCGTTGGCGATGGCCGGAACGCCCTGCCCGGCCACGTAGAACCCCTTGGTCTCGCGCACCCGGGCGCTCCACCCGATGTACAGGTAGAGCATGAAGGTGACGGTCACGAACAGGTACGTCCATGCCTCGACCGTCGGGAAGATCTTGATCAGCAGTTCGGCCACGTCCCCCTCCTATCCGTTGACGCCGTGATCGTCGTCGAGCCGGTCCATGCGCCAGGCGTAGTAGAAGATCAGGGCCACGAAGACGTAGATGGATCCCTGCTGAGCCATCCAGAAGCCCAACGGCACGCGCCCGAGGCTGAGGCGATTGAGTGGCTCGACGAACAGGATGCTCAACCCCAGCGAGACCACGCCCCAGATCAGCAGAAGGGTCTTGATCAGCCGCTCGTTCGCCCGCCAGTAAGCGGCCTGGCGACCACGCTCCTCCATCGTGTCCTCCCAGATGTCCCGCTCAGTCTAGCGCGTTCCGGCGGAGAAGTCGGTAGTCAGATAGAAAAGTCACTAATTGGTCCGGCTCCGACCGGTCGGACGGTCCCGCGGACCGGGTTGATCGTTCCCGCGCGGCGCGCTATGGTACGCGTGTACGGGAGGCTGACATGCGCGTAGGGATGGCGGCGGCGGACATCACGCCGGAACTCGGGATATGGATGTCGGGCTACGGGGGGCGCACGGTGTCCGAGGCGCACCACGACCCGCTCGAAGTGCAGGCCCTGGCGATCGAAGGCGACAACGGCGTCCTGGCGGTGGTGGTCGGCTCCGATCTGCTCGGATTCGACTACGACCAGGTGGCCGAAATCCGCGGCCGGATCACCGCGCGCTGCGGGGTGGCCGGCGACGCCGTGCTGCTCAACGCCTCGCACACGCACGGCGGGCCGGTGTTGATCAACCATCTGGTGGTGGAGGCGCCGCACATCGATCCCGAGTACCGCGAGCGGGTGAGCGAGGCCATCGTCGAGTCGGCCGAGCGCGCGGTGGCGGGGCTGGACGAGGCCGAGCCGCACCACGGTTGGGGCCGCTGCACGGTGGGCATCAACCGCCGGGCGCCCGAGCCGCCGTACGGGATGAAGCCCAACCCACGTGGCTTCTACGACGACACCGTGGGCGTGCTGGCCTTCTGCCGGCCCGGCTCGCGCCAGCCCGTGGCGCTGCTGTTCAACGCCAGTTGCCACCCGACCACGCTGGGCTCGCAGCCCGTTTTCACCGCCGACTGGCCCGGCGCGGCGCGGCGGGCGATCGATGGTTATCTGGGCCAGGCGCCGGCCAGCCTGTTCCTCCAGGGCTCCTGCGGCAACATCCGGCCGCGGACCTTCGATCTCGACGGCGGTGGCTTCCGGCAGGGGACGGTGGCCGAGTTCGAGCGCATGGGCCACGCCTGCGCGCACGAGGTGATCCGACTGCTGAGCGACTCGCTGCGGCCGGCCGGCGGCGACCTGACCTGCCGGCGGGTGCCCTGCGAACTGCCGTTGGAGAACCTCCCGACCGCCGCCGACCTGGCCCGAATGCGGACCGGAACCGACAAGTTCCAGAAGGCGCTGGGCGAGTACGCCGAGCAGAAGTGGCCGGACGGCAAGCTGCCGACCACGCTGCCGTATGAGGCGCAGCTCCTGACCTTCGGCGACGAGGTCTCGATCCTGGCGTTGCCGGGCGAGGTGGTCTCGGAGCTGGGCTACGCCGCCAGGCACTCGGTCCCGCGGCCGACCCTGTTCTGCGGTTATTCCAACGGCCTGCCGTGCTACGTCCCCACGGCCCGGATCCGCCGCCAGGGCGGCTACGAATCCGGCCTCCGCGCCAACGACTTCTTCGGCCTGGCCGGCTGGCTCAAGCAGGAGAGCGAGCTGGTCATCTTGTCGGCGGTCGAGGAGGCGTGCCGGCCGGAGGGCAGTGGGCAGTAGGCAGTAGGCAGTAGGCAGTGGGGCGAACGGCCTGCGCGGCGCGGCGTCCGTGGTCGTCCGTGTGCCGTTCTGACGCCTCCGCCCTACCGCGCCGACAGGTCGTCCAGGTAGCAACTCGCCTCGGCCCCGGCATGGATCCGGAACTGGCCCAGCGCTCCGGACCAGAGCTCGACCGGGGCCGGGTCCTTGCCGGCGTACTCGAGCCGGTCGAAGGGCAGGACGACCTCCCGCCACTCGGTGGTCAGCGGCGTCGGATCGGCCGGCCAGCGCCAGACGTAGCGTTGGCTGTCCGGCGCCTCGGCCAGGAGGTCGAAGGTCGGCGGCGGGCAGGTGCCCGCGGCGGCGCGGAGCCACAAGGTGATCGCCTTGGCGCCCTGACGCTGCAACGTCGCGGCGCGGGTGCCCCAGAGAGCGTGGGTCGCCTCGCCGTCGATAGCCAGGCCCAGCTTCCCGGTCCGCGCCGCCTCGGGCACGAAGCTGTGGTGCCCGGGACGCCGCTCCAGGTACAGCCGGCGCAGCCGCCAGTGCTCCTCGGGATTCTCGAACCCGGTCCCGAACCGAGCCGCTGAGGGCTCGTCGGGGCGGAAGCCGAACTCGGCGGGTTGGATGGTCTGGATCAGCGTGCTGACCGTCCGGTAGTCGCGGTCGGTGACGAGCCCGAACCAGACCAGCGGCTGGCCGGGCTCGTCGACCGGGATGCGCGCCTCGTAGAAGCCGCGGTCGAGCGTTTCGACGTCGGCCGGCGACCACCATTTGAGGCGCCAGGGCAGCTCGCCGGCGGCGTACCAGACTCGGGCGGCGGTGAATGGCAGCGGCCCGTCGGCGGTGAAGCGGACCCGCAGGCAGCCGTCCTCGCGGCCCAGCGTTTGCGCGGTGCCCGCGGCGGAGGGGAAGGGCGGGCCTTCGCCCTTGAGGTGGTGGTTCAGCCAGCACTGCTCCATCCAGGTGCGGTTCTCGGCGTGGTTGAACGCCGGCGGGCCGTGGGTGCCGCCAGGCTGGGTCAGGGCGTGGCTGTCGTTGGGCATGAAGCAGATGTTCTTGCCCGGCGCGCCGATCACCTCATAGGTCTTCTGCATCGCCGGCGGCCAGAAGAACCAGTCGTTGGTCGCCGTGGCGACCATGTGCGCGCCGCGGATGCCCGGCGTCCGCCGCCCGGCGTCGAGGTGCTCCAGCCAGAGCGCCTTCTTGGCCTCACCCAGCCCGTTCAGGCCGGGCTGCCACTGCGAGGCGAGATCGTAGAAGCCGCAGCCGTAGACCGAGAACGAGGCCTTGACCCGGTCGCCGGCCAGGCCGGCGATCATGGTCGTCATGTACCCGCCCCACGAGCCGCCGGTGACGCCGACCCGGGACTTGTCCACGTCCGGCGCCGAGCGCAACAGCCGCAACCCGTTGAGCGCCGCGGCGACCCCGTCGTAGAGCGACGTCTCGATGGGACTCTCGTCGAAACTGAAGGCTGATCGCCCCTCCAGCACTGGGCCGGTGGACTTGGCGTCCTTGACCGAGCAGATCCCCGGCTGGTCCTGACAGATGGAGACGTAGCCGCGTTTGGCCCAGCCGATGACCTGCGGCGTGACCATCACCCCCGAGCCACCGCCGCCGTGGCAGACCAAGACCGCCGGGTGCGGGCCGGGCGCCGTCGGCCGGGCCATCACACTGTAGATGATCACCTCGCGGCCGGTCTTCGGATCGACCCGATTGAGGTACCTGAAGTGCGTCACCTCGATCGCGCCGGTGACCTCCTTCGACATCACCTCGACAATCTTCGGCGGCTCGTCGTTGAGGTACGGCGCGAAGAGATTCTCGGCGCGCGCGGCGGTGAACAGCGGCAGGGCGAGTAGGACGGCGGTCAGGCGGCAACGCGACATGATCTTTCCCGTGCGACCGGCGCCTCTTGGCCGTGAGCGCGGCCCTCCCTCCGGGGAGCGGAAAGGCGAAGGGCGGGCAGGGCCCGCCCTTCCACGAACGGCTCGATGAGGACGTCTCTGGTTTGGAGCAGACCGTTCCTACTGCCGCTGCAGGCTGAAGTTCACCTCGGTCGCCTGGCCCGAGGTGACGGTCACGTCTTCCTTGACGGTGCTCTGGTAGCCGGTGGCCAGGCAATAGACCCGGTAGGTGCCCGGAGCCAGTTCATTAAGCTCGTACCGGCCCGCGGCGTTGGTCGTGGCCGACTGAACGATTCCGCTGAGGACGGCCTTGACCTGAGCGCCTTGGAGCGGCTCGTTGGAGGCGTTGCGCACCGTGCCGACCAACCGACCCTTTGGTTGCGGGGTCGGCGAGAGCTGGAAGTTCACCTCGGTCGCCTGGCCCGAGGTGACCGTCACGTTCTCCTTGGCCGTGCTCCGGTAGCCGGTCGCCTGACAGTAGACCTTGTACGTGCCCGGCGCCAGGTCGTTGAGCTCGTAGCGGCCCTCGGCGTTGGTGGTGGCCGACTTCTCGCCGCCGCTGGTCACGGCCTTGATTTGAGCGCCGTGGAGCACCTCGTTGGTCGCGTTGCGCACCGTGCCGACCAACCGACCCTTGGCCTGCTCGTTCGGCGTCAGGGAGAAGTTGACCTCGGTTGCCTGTCCGGCGGCGACGGTCACGTTTTGGGTGACCTTGCTCTGGTACCCTGTCGCCGCGCAGTAGACCTTGTAGGTGCCCGGCGGCAGGCTCTCGAGCTCGTACCGGCCATCGGCATTGCTGCTGGCCGACTTGTTGGTGCCGGTGGCAACCGCGGTTACCTGCGCGCCGTGGAGGACCTCGTTGGCGCTGTTGCGCACGGTCCCGACCACCCGTCCGTTGGTCTGCTGGGTCCCGGTCAGCGAGAAGTTCTGCTCGGTGGTGTGCCCGGCGGTGACGACCACGTTCTCGGCCACCGTGTTGGCGTAGCCGGTGGCCTGGCAGTAGACGCGGTAGGTGCCGGCGGGCAGCTCGCCGAACTCGTACCGGCCGTCGCCGTTGCTGGTCGCGCTCTTCTCGATCCCGGTGGCCACCGCCTTGATGGTCGCTCCGCCGACGGCCTGGTTGCCGGCGTTGCGCACCGTGCCGACCAGTTTCCCGGTGGTGGTGTTCGCGGTCAACGCGAAGTCCTGGTGGGTGGCCTGTCCGGCGGTGATGGCCGTCTCGGCCGTGGCCGATTCATAGCCGCTCGCCTGGCAGGTGACCCGATAGCCGCCTGGCGCGAGATCGTTGATCTCGTACCGCCCGGTGCCGGTGGTGGTGGCACGGGCTTCGACGCCCTCGCCGGCGACCACCACCTTGGCCCCGGCCACAGCTTTGCCGTCGGCCGCGACGGTGCCGACGATCCGGCCCTTCGAGGCGGTCTTGGCCTTGAGTTCGAAGTTGGCGGTGGTCGACTGGCCGGCTGCCACCTTCACCTCCTGCTTGACCGTTTCGTAACCGGACAGGCCCGCGGCCACCAGGTACTGGCCAGGCGGCAGGTCCGCGAGACGGTAGCTGCCGTCGTCGGAGGTGGTGGCGCGAAGCTCCACGCCGGTGCCCGACGCCGCCACGCTGGCCTTGGCCAGCGCCTCGCCGCTGGCGGCGCGAACCACGCCGACGATCCGGCCGTTGGCGGCCGCAGTCGCCGTCAGGTTGAAGTCCTGCACCGCCTGGCCGCCCGCCTCGATCCGGACGTCGGCGCCGGCGGCGGCATAGCCCGCCGCCGAGCAGTAGACGCGGTACAGTCCGGCCGCCAGGCCGGAGAGCTCGTACACTCCGGCGGCCGTGGTGGTGGCGGCGATCTTCGTGTCGCCGGCCACGGCATAGACCCGAGCCTCCGCGACGGCCTGGTCGCCGGCCCGGACGGTGCCCCGGATCTGGCCCGACGCGGCGGCCACGGGACGCAGGACGAACCGCTGGAAACGGGCCTGCCCGGCTTCGAGACGGACGTCCTGCAAGGACGCCTCGACATACCCCTCGGCCTGGCACAGGACCCGGTACAGCCCGGCGGCCAGACCCTCGATCAGGAACACGCCGTGCTCGTCGGTGGTGGCCCGGGCGGCGCCGGCGCTACCCGCCGCGACCACGGTCGCGCCGGCGATCACGGTGTCGTTGGTGGCTTTGACCAGACCGTACAATCGGGCGGTCGCGGCCGGTGTCTCGGTCGTGGTGGGGATGTTGACCGAAGCCTCCGCGCTGACCTCGCTGGCCTTCACTTCGGTGTCGTAGGTGGTGGTCCAGAACCCCGTGCGCTCCAAGGTCAGGCTGTAGGTGCCTGGTGGCAGATTGCCGAACCGATACCACCCGTCGGCGTCGGTGACCGTGCTGAAACTGCTCGTGGCGCGGCTCTGCGCCGTGCCCACCGAGACCGCGACGCCGGCCACCGGGGCACCGTTGTCGTCGACCACCCGGCCTTCGATGGCCCCGGTGTCACGTCCCACCACGCCGTCGGAGGTGATGGTGGGCGCACTCCCTTGGTCGGTGGACGCCGGTTGAGACGTCGCCCCGCCTCCGCCACCCCCGCCGCATCCCACGACCGCCGCGAACACGACCAACGCCGCCAACCAGCTTGCCGTTCGGATCATCGCCGTCGCTCCTTCTGTAATCGCCTCGCTCTGCGGCGAGGCGTGACGAACCGCCGCGCCGTCACGCGTCAGCGCGCGGCGCACTGCTACGACGGGAAGCGGGGGCGACCGGTGGCGGGCTTGGGCGAGCGTACCGACCCCGGCTCTCCCCGCGGGGAGCACTGGCGTACTACCCAACCCGCAAGTCCGCTAAACGCGAGTCGGCCGGCCGGCCTATGGCAATGGCATCCTGCCCATGCGCATGGACCTCCGCAGGGGCGGTTCGCGAACCGCCCTACTTGCGCTCCCCGCGGGCATGCAGGTAGACTCGGTTGCGTTCGGTAATCTGGACCGCCGCTCTGGGGAAACGCCATGCGCAACCTGGTGCTCGCTCTGCTGGTCGCCTCGCTGAGCCACGCCGCCGAGACCTACGTGATCGCCGCCGGGGTCGAGAGCTACGACGACGGGAACATCTCGTCCCTGTCCTTCGCCGTGGCCGACGCGCGGGCCATCGCCGAGGCCTTCACCGCCGCCGGGCTGCCGGAACGGAACGTGACGCTGCTGACCACCGAGCAGTATGATCGGCTCAAGCGGCCGACCAAGTTCAACATCCTGCGCGGGCTGCAGCGGTACTGCGAGAAGGCCGTCGGCGACGACACGCTGGTCTTCTTCTTCGCCGGGCACGGAATGGAGAAGGACGGTGGCGCCTACCTGCTGACCGCCGACAGCATCCGCGAGGAACTGGACCAGACCGCCTTGCCGATGAAGACGGTCCACAGCATCCTGACCGGGTTCCAGGCCAAGCACGTGCTGTTCCTGATCGACGCCTGCCGGAACGATCCGAACAAGGCGCGCTCGGAACAGGACGCGACGCTGGACGACAAGTTCGCGCGCGGGATGAGGCCCGCGCTGTCGGACCGTCCGGACGAGCGCGTGACCGCGGCCCTGCTGCTGGCCTGCGACGTGGGGCAACGGGCCTGGGAGATCCCCGACGAGGGCCACGGCGCGTTCACGCACTACCTGCTCCGCGGCCTGTCGGGCGAGGCGGGCGAGGCGGACGGCGGGGTCAAGCTGACCGCGCTGGCGGCCTACGTCGAGCGGGAAGTGGCGGCCTGGGCCCAGCGCTCGCGCAAGGAGCAGAGGCCGACGTTCACCAACCCGAGCGGCGGCGACTTCACCTTGCCGAAGGTGCCGAAGGCGTTGCCGCCCGGCTGGCCGGAGTACCTGCGCAGCTACCAGCCGGTGCCGGGGATGCAGTACCGGGTGTCGCCGAAGGACGGGATGCCGCAGGTGCTGATCCCGGCGGGGGAGTTCGTGATGGGCTCGACGGCGGAGGAACAGGAGTGGGCCTACCAGGAGAAGCGGAAGCTCATGGGTGACCAGGCCAAGCGCGAATGGTACACCGGTGAAGGCCCGCAGAGGCGGGTGTTTGTGTCGGCGTTCTGGATGGACCTGCACGAGGTGACCAACGAGCAGTACTGCCGGTTCCTGAACGGCACGCGGCCGAGCGGGGCGCAGCGTCAGCAGTGGCTGGACCTCAAGGGCCAGGAGTCGAACCAGGACGTGGCCAAGAACTACCTGGGCGCGCAGATCGGGCAGCAGGGCGCTGGGTACGCACCGGAGACGGGGAAGGAGCGGCACCCGGTGATCTGGGTGACGTGGGAGGGGGCGGCGGCGTACGCGCAATGGGCGGGGCGGCCGTTGCCGACGGAGGCGCAGTGGGAACGGGCGGCGCGGGGTGGCCGCCAGACGAAGTACGTCTGGGGCGACAGCGACAGCCCACCGCCGGGTGCGGGCAACTTGTCGGATGAGACGGCGGCGAAGCGATACGGCTTCACGCGCAGCGCGGCCACCATGTTCGTGGACTACGATGACGGACAGGCCTCAACGGCGTCGGTGGGCAGCTTCGCAGCGAACGGCTTCGGGTTGTTAGACATGGCGGGTAACGTGTTTGAGTGGTGCCGGGACTGGTATGACGCATGGTACGCCAGGATGCCGGGCCGGGATCCGATTAACACAACGAAAGGTTCAGACCGTCTTTGTCGGGGCGGGTCCTGGTACTACGGCCCGGTCGACCTGCGTGTGGCGGATCGCTTCAGGTACACGCCGGACTACCGCGACGCCGACCTCGGCTTCCGTTGCTCCGAGGCCCCTTGACTCTTACAACTTTACCAATGTTCACCTCTGAACTGGACTTACACCGGTCGGGAAGAAGGGGAAAGCCAGAGAGAGGCGGGGGTCTGGGGGCGCAGCCCCCAAACGAAGTGCGGCCGGTATGGCCTGGGCTTCCAGCCCAGGCGCGGCACGGCGCACGGGCGAGGACGCCCGTGCCACGGGGGGACCGCACGCCGGATCGCCCCCGGTTGAAACCGGTGGCTCGTCCTGCCAAACCCGCCCCGCGGGGCGGGTTTCGCAGCGCGGAGACCCGCATTTCAATGCGGGGCACGCGGGCGGCGGGCGCTGAGGTGGTCTGTCGTCGCGGAAGCGGTGACAGGCGCAATTGATACGGCGTTAATTGATGCCAGTCCCCGTTTCCTGGGGCGGGGGCTCTGGCGTGCGGCGCCGGCGGCGGCGACACGGGACGCCGTCGGACGGCCAGGGGGACGGGGATCTTGGTGGTGTGACGACCACGGGGAGGCGCGGATAGGCGCGATATGCTCGAGGTGGCCTCTGCGTCCCATGCGTCCCAGGCCGTGGCTACCATGCCGCCCTTGAGCAACCCGTCGGCCCCGCACCCCGTGTGGTCCCCGGTACCTGAGCCAGTCGAAGCCCTCCGACGGACGACGAGGTGGACGGCTGCTGATTGTCCCGTGGGTCCTGCGGGCGGCGGCGCGCCCGCCAGGACGGCAGGAACCGCCGGGTCGTTGGCCAAGCGCAGAGTCGGCTCGTTCGGGGAAACGTCATGGCGCGCCTCGCTCCGGTCCTCGTCTCGCTGGCCCTGACGGGCCTCGGCACCGCCGCGACTGGGGAGAACCTGATCGTCAACGGCGGGTTCGAGGAGCTCGACCCGAAGGGCTTCGCGGTGGGGTGGGAGCCGGTCTACTGGAGCAATCCGCACGGCACGGTCGAGGTGGTCGGCGAGGCCCGCGAGGGGCAGCGCTGTGTGCGCCTCAGCGGCGTGCCGACCGAGCAGATCACCGATGCCGGCAAGCGGAACAACAACCTGGTCGGACAGAAGCTGGCCGGGGTGACCGGGGCGCGCAAACTCACCTTGCGGGTCTGGCTCCGGACCCAGGCCGACGGCATCGGCCACTGCTCGCTGATGACCAGCGACCAGGACGGCAAGCGGCTCCAGTACCAGAGTAGCCTGCGCTACAAGCAGCGGACCGAGTGGACCGCCATCGAGTGGCAGTTCACCACCGACCCGGAGACCGCCACGGCGATGCTCTATCTCCGCAACGAAGGCGTCGGGCCGGTCTGGTACGACGACGTCGAGGTCGAGGCGGCCGGCGACGTGCTGGAGAACGACCGGGTCCGGGTGATGTTGGAGCCGCTGGCCGGCGCGCGGGTGCGCAGCTTCCAGATCAAGGCCAGTGGCGAGGAGAAGACCGTCTGGGAGGGGATCCGGCCGGGCGGCCTGGCCGCCGACATCGTCCCCGCCGACCAGTATCCCGGCCTGCTCCGCGACGCGCCGTACGAGTTCGAGGTGCTCGAGCCGAACCGGCGGGTGGTCGCCCGGTACCAGCTCGCCGCCGAGGGGCTGGCCGGGGTGGCGGTCGAAAAGGAGTTCCGCCTGACCGACCACGCGACGCTGGAGGTGACCCTTCGGGTGCGCAACACGGCCGACCAGCCGCGGCGGGTCCAGGTGCGGGCGCAGCATTGCCTGCGGCCGACCCGGGGCACCTTCACCTGGCCCTGCAACGACCACCTCCGCGCCTTCCAGCCGCCCGAGCACATGCTCAAGGCCAGCATCGGCATCGACGACCTCAAGCAGGGCTGGTTCGGGTACGCCGACCCGGAGAGCAAGAGCGGGATGGTCTGTCAGTTCGACCTGGCCGCCGCGCCCAAGGCGTTGCTCTACCTGGCGCACAACCTGTACACCATCGAGTGGTACTACCGGCCGTTGGAGCTGGCCGCCGGCGCGAGCTGGGAGACCCGCTACGCGCTCACCGCGGTGCCTGGCGGCGCGCCCATCGTCGCCGTCGCGCCGGACCTGGCGGTGGGGCTGGTGCCGATGAAGCTCAACGCCGCCGAGGACTACCAGGTCAGCCTGCTCCCCCTCCGCGGGGCGCGCGCCGCCGAGGTGGCCGCGACCTGCAACCTGGCCGACGGCACCCGGCGCGAGGTGGCCGGCAAGCTGTCGGTCGAGCCGGCCGAGGCGGCGTCTCTGAGGGTGCCCTGTGAGGGCCAGCGCATCGCCGGCCTGGAGCTGAAGGTCCGCACCGACTCCGGCGTGCAGGTGGTTGTGCTCAATGCCGGCTCGCTCAACGACCGGCCGATGGACGACGCGCCGGAGCCGCCGGCGGACCTGCAACCGTTCCCCGCCGCGGCCAGCTTCTTCCCCTTCGGCGAGTACCTGCGCGGGTACGTGGGCCCCGAAGCGGGCACCTTCGAGGAGTTCTGCGCCCGCAACCTCCGTGCCTATCGGCGCAACTACTTCAACACCTGGCTGGTGGGCGAGCCGTACTGCCTGGGCACCTTCAAGAAGGACCGCACCTCGTGGCTGTGCGAGCTGGCGCGCAAGCGGCGGGTGAAGCTGTTCCTGCGCAACGAGATGCTGCGCCGGTTCGAGCGCAACGCCGAGGGCATCCAGCGCGAGCTGCCGCCCGAGGAGGCCACCCGCGAGCGGACCATCGCCAGACTCACCGCCAACGGGCTCGACCTGGAGCTGCGCAAGGAGTTCGCCAGAGCCTTCGGCGACGTCATCCTGGCCTACGACTTCAGCGACGAGCCGGGCGGTGAGTACATCCCGCAGTACATGCAGTTGCAGAACGTCTACCGGGAGGTTGATCCGGACCACCCGGTGATGACTATCCTCAACCTGGACGTGACCGCCTACCTGCCGTACGCGCCCATCTACTACGGCGACGAGTACCCGATCCGCAACACCGGTCGCCGGCCCTGGGAGGTGGGGCCGCTGGTTCGGTTCTGCGCCACGCACACCCGCGCGCCGGTGTGGGTCATGCTCCAGGCCTTCGGCGGGCGGCAGGAGTACACCTGGCACCTGCCCACCGCGGCCGAGACGCGGCTGACCACCTGGCTGGTGATCGCCAACGGCGGCAAGGGGCTGACCTACCACGGCACCTGGTCGCCGCCCTGTTGGCGGTACAACAACTACTACTTCGACAGCCTGTGCGACTCCTGGGAAGTCCCGGAGCCGGGCTGGCAGGCGCTGCGCGAGGCGGGCCGGCAGTTGACCGCCATCGGGCCGTCGCTGCTGCAGACCGACGTCTCCGGCGATCAGCCCTGCGCCGTCGAGTGCCGGCAGATCGGGACCAAGGAATCGCCGTACTCAGGCCCGGCCGTGACCGTTGGCGTGCTCAAGGAGCGCGGCCGGCCCGGATGGTTCCTGGTGGCGGTCAACCAGGACCTGGGGCAGGCGCAGTCCGCCACGCTGACGGGCGACCCGAAGGTGGTCGGTCAGGCCGTGCTGGTCGACCTGCACGACCTCCAGGAGCTGGGTCCGGCGGGCGCCGCCAAGGCGACCGTGGAGCTGGCGCCCGGCGACGGCCGGGTCTACTACTGCGGCTCGGCCGCGGCGGCGGGCGAGGTCGTCTCGGCGGTGCACGGGCAGCACTACCAGAACGAGCTGGCGCTGTACGAGATCGACGCCGAGCTGGCCGCGGCCAACGGCGCGGACCTGACGGCGCCCGCCGCCGCGGCGAAGGACGCGGCGGCCGCGCACGACGTCGGCGATGGGAGGCTCGCGGACCGCCGGATCGTCGCCGCGCGGGCGGCCCTGGCCGAGAGCATCGCCGCGGTCAAGCCGCTGGCGACGGCCCTGGCGCAGCTCCACCAGGCCCAGGACCTGCTGGCGCCGCTGGCCCACCTCTACAAGCAGCAGTTCGACCGGGTCGTCCCGCCGGAATCGCGCCGGAGCCGGGCGCGCGGGCAGACCTGGCTGAACCAGCAGGACCCCGTGCTGCAGCAGTACGTGGACCAGACGGCGCAGTGCTTCTGCGACCGGATGAAGCTGGAAGACCGGGTCTACCGCGGCGAGGCGCAGGCGGCCGGACCGGAGATCGCCGAACTCCTGGCCCGTGCCAGGCGAGTGCACGACGAAGCCATACCGTACCTGCGCGCGAGGGCCGGTGCATGAACCGGTCGTCTCCCGCGCGGCCGGGAGGGCGAAGCTCCTGCTGAGCCACCGCATCCGGTCACCGCCGGCGGAAGCGGGCAGCGGCATGGCGCCACGTCGACGGGACCGCGGCGCGGCGGGAGACTCGCCCTCCCGGATGCGCGCCCGCCGGACCGCAAGACTCCCCGTGTCCGGACCCTCGCGGCGAAGTTGAACCGGAGTTGACGGGCGGGATGGAATCGTGGGATAATCGGCGCAAGTTGAGGGCGTCGAAGGTGTTGGTGGAGGTGGAGTACCGAATGCGCTGCCTGCGATCCCGCCGTCGAGCGGCGTTGACGTTGATCGAGTTGTTGGTGGTGATGATGATCCTCAGCATCCTCGCCACCGCGGTTGCCTTGTCGGTGGTCAACAAGGTCCACATCGCCAAGGTCAGCACGGCCAAGACGGATATCCACACCTTCGAGCAGGCCCTCAACACCTACAGCCTGATCATGGGCGAGTACCCCACCAGCGAAGAAGGCTTGGCGGCGTTGTGGAGTCCGCCTTCGACGGTCGATCCCGAGAAGTGGCGCCAGGGCGGGCCGTTCGTGGAGAAGCAGAACTTCCGCGACCCGTGGGGCAACGACTACCTGTACGCCTCGCCCGGCGCCGACGAGCGGCCCTTCGACCTGTCCAGCTACGGGGCGGATGGAAAGCCCGGCGGTGATGGCAAGGACGCCGACATCAACAATTGGGAGATGGGTCGCGAACCGGCCAGTCAATAGTCCCACCTTCGCGCTCCGGCCGCCCGACGCGGGACGGCGTCCGGACCTCCACCGCTTGAGCGCCCGCGCCCGTGGCCTGACCCTGATCGAGCTGTTGGTGGTGATGGTCGTGATGGTGGTGATCACCGGCGTGGTGGTCCCCTCGTTCGTCGGGATCCTGGCTCACAGCCGGCTCAACGCCGCCGCGCGCGGGGTCCTGGCGCAGTGCCGCTACGCCCGCAGCGAGGCCGTCCGCCGGCGGACCTACACCCGGGTCACGGTCGATTCGGTCGCGCAGCTCCACGGGGTGGTGGTCTTGTGTGAGGACCAGGACACCGGCGAACAGGAGTGGCGGCCGCTGACCGACAACCTGGGCGCGCCGCGCAGCCTGCCCGAGGGCGTCGAGTTCGGGCGGCTGATCGCCCGGGACGAGAGCGGCGAGGTGTTGGTGACCTACTACCCCGACGGCCGGGGCGAGGACGGGTACCTGACCTTGGCGGACCGGCACGAGCGGAAACTGGCGCTCCGGCTGACCGGGATCACCGGCCGGGCCGAGGTGGTCGATCCCCTGTCGGACGAGGCGGCCGACCGGCTGGCGGCCGGAGAGCCGCGATGAGGGCGCGCGCCCGAGCCGGGTTCACCCTCCTCGAAGTCCTGGTGGCCGTGGCCATCCTGGGCCTGGTGGTGCTGGGCGTGACCGGACTGGTGGTTCAGGGCGTGCGAGGGTTGCGGATTGCCGACGAGCGGCACGCGGCCATGGAGCTGGCCGAGCAGAAGCTGACCGAACTGACGCTGACCAGTGACCTGAGCCCCGGCGCCGAGGAAGGAGACTACGGCGAGAACTGGCCGGACCACCGCTGGCAAGCGGAGGTGGCCGAAACGGACGTCCCGGATCTGTACCGCGTCACCGTCACCGTCCTGTGGGACAGCGGCGGAGTGGAGCGGTCGTTGGAGCTGCAGACATGCCTGGCGGCGAATACCGTCGAGGAGCAGCCCGCCACGGCGGGCGAGGGCTCACCCTCATCGAGCTCCTCGTCGCCCTCACCATCCTGAGCTTTCTGCTGGCCGCGGTGTACGGACTGTTCTGGTCCACCGCGCGGAATCTGCGCGCGGTCGAGCGGGAGACCGAACTGCGCCAGACCGCGCGGGTGGTGCTGGGCGATCTCCGGCGCGAGTTGGAGAGCGTTTACCCGATGATGGTCCCCGCGGACGAGAGCGATCCGGACCAGCAGGCGGCGGTGACCTTCGCCGGCGAGGACGCCGTCGGTCCGGACGACCGGCCGGCCGACAACCTTCGCTTCACCTGCACCACCTCGCGCAGCGACGGCGCGGCGGGCTACGACGTGATTGAGGTGATGTACCTGGTCGACGACGATCCGGCGACGCCCGAGGTGGGGCTGGTGCGCCGCTGCAACGCGCGGCCCGGTTTGGCCGCCGACGAGTCCGGTGGGCCGGACGAGCAGCTCACCACCGGCGAGGTGGCGCCCGAGGTGACCAGCTTCGACGCGCACTATCTGGCTACCGCCGACGCCGACGCGACGGCCGAGGAGTCCTGGGTCGAGGACTGGTCCGCCGCCTACCTGCCGGTGCTGGTCGAGCTGACCATCGGTCTGACGCCGCCTGGCCCGGACGCCGTCGAGCGGCGCTACACGGCGGTGGTCAAGCTGCCCATGCGCTACGCCCAGCCGCTGCCCGGACAGCAGCGGGAAGGCCAGGCGGCCGAGTCCGCCGCCGAGCCCGCCGGCGAGTCCGCGCCCGGCGCCGGCGAGGCCCTGAACGAGATGTTGGGCGGGTTGGAGCCGGGCGCGGCGTTGCCCGGTGGCGGGACCGGCACGCGGCCGGGCGCGACGGGAGGTCCGAATGCGGCGCCGTAGGCGAGGCCTGGCGTTGATCGCGACCCTCGGCGTGCTGGCCGTGTTGATGGTCATGGCCGCCAGCTTCGCGGTGGCGGTGCAGACCGAGACCCGGCTGGCCGGCACCGACGATCACCGCACCGCGGCCTACTGGCTGGCCGAGGCCGGGCTCCAGCGGGCGCTGGTCGAGCTGCGCGACGCGTCGGGCGCGACGACCCTGTACGATCCCACCGCGACCGACGACCCGCTGGTCATGCTGCTGGACACCGACGACGAGGACCTGGCCACCATCACCGATGGCCGGTACCGCGTCAGTGTGGTCGACGAGAATGCCCGGGTCGACCTCAACCACGGCGCCGACAGCGTGCTCGAGGCGCTGCTGCCCGACGAGGCGGAGTTGGCCGACGCCATCCTGGATTGGCGCGACAAGGACGACGCGGCCCGGCCGAGCGGCGCGGAGAGCGACTACTACGCCGGTCTGACCGAGCCCTACCAGGTCCGCAACGGGCCGTTCGGCACGCCGGGAGAGCTGCTCCTGGTGCGCGATGTCAGCCCGGCCCGGTTCTACGGCAACGACGGGCTGTCGCCGCTGGCCGATCCCCAGACCGCCGGGGCCATCGCCCCGGACGCGACCCCGCTGCGCGACCAGTTCACCGTCTGGAGCAACGACGTCAACGCCGACGCCGATGGTCGGCAGCGGCTCGACGTCACCACCGCCGACCGCGAGACGCTGACCGAGTCCCTCGGTGACGTGCTGTCCACCGAGGACGTCGACAAGCTGGTCGCCTACCGCGAGGACAGTGGCACCACGCCGGAGAATCAGGACGGTTTGCCGGCCGAGCTGCAAGACGCCCCGGCCGAGGTGGTCACCGCGGTCAACCTGGGCGCGGCGGCGTCAGGGACTCCCAGCGAGACTCCCGGCGCCGAGACCGATCCGTCCGAGAAGCGCAAGCGGCCCGAGACCGTTGCCGAGCTGGTCAAGGTCATCGGCCGCGAGAAGCTGCGCTCGGTCTACGACCGGCTGACCGTCAGCGAGGACTCGGTCCTGCCCGGCCTGATCAACGTCAACACGGCCCCGGTGGCGGTGCTGGCGGCCCTGCCCGGGATGGACGCCGGGCTGGCCGAGGCGGTCGCCGCGGCCCGGGTCGAGCAGCCGTTTGAAACCGTCGGGGACCTGCTGGGTCTGACGGAGATGAGCGACGACGTGTTCGTCCAGGTCGCGCCCTTGCTGACGGTGCGCTCCGGCGCCTTCCGGATCGTCGCGCAAGGCGTCGCGGGCGAGGGCAATCAGGCCGCCGTGTCACGGGTGGAGGCGGTGGTGGTGGTCGACTGGCAGCCCGCCGAGCGCGCCACGAGCGCCGCCCCGGCGACCGACGAGGCGGCCCTGACGGCCCAGCCGACGCGCACGCTGCGCATCGTCTACCGGCGGGTGGAGTAGGGATGAAGACCCTCGGACTGGACCTTGGCCGCCGTTGCGTCCGGGCGGTGATCGGCGACAATCGGCGCGGTCGACTCGAGTTGTTCGAGGCCGCCACGCTGCCGCTGCCCGACAACGGCGCCGACAGCCTGGCGTCGGCCGTCGGGGCGTTCTACGCGGGGCACGGACGGGGCGTCGCGCAGGTGGTGATGGCCGTCCCGGCGCGCGACGGGCTGGTCAAGATCGTCACCTTCCCGGCCACCTCCGAGGAGAATCTCGCCCGGCTGGTCCAGACCGCCGCCGAGACTCATCTCCCCCTGCCGGCGCGCGAGCTCCAGGTGGCCCACACCGTGGTGGCCGAGGTGGACGGCCAGTCGCTGGTGGCCATCGGCGCCTGCCGGCGCGAGGCGCTGGACCAGTTGCTGCACACCCTGCGTGGCGTGGGCGTGGCGCCGCGGGCGGTCGACCTGTCGGCCCTGGCCCTGGCCAACGTGTTCGCCCCGCTCGCCCGCGAGCGCGCCCGGGCCGTGGCCGTGCTCGACCTGGGCGACGACGACGTGCAGTTGATCGTGCTCGACGACCGCGGCCGACTCCGCCAGGCACGGATGCTGGGCCCGGACCCGGCCGAGATCCCGGCCGAGGTGTCGGTCTCGTTCCAGGCCTACCGGGCCGAGTGCGGGCAGGAGGTGGCCGAGCTGCTGGTCACCGGACCCGGCGCGCGCGACGGCGCGGCGGTCCTGGCGGACCTGCTGGCGCTGCCGGTGTCGCTGGGCAATCCCTGGTCGGAGGTCGCCGGGAACGACGAGCACGCGGTGCAGTTCGCCATCGCCACCGGACTTGCTTTGCGCGGCGGTGACGTGCCGTACCGGCTGGATCTCAAGCCGGCTCCGGCACTTCGCGCCCGGCGCGGGCTGACGCCGGCCAAGCTGGTGCTGGCCTCGTTGCTGGCCCTGACCCTGGCCGGCGGCGCGTGGCTGTGGCAGGCCTGGGGCACGCGCCGCGCGGAGTTGGCCCGGCTGACCGGTGAAGTCGCGGCGGCCGAGGCGCGACTGGCGACGGCCGGCGGAGAAGACCCCTCCCTGATCGTGCACCTGCGCACCGTGGCCGACGAGCAGCGCGAGCAGAACGACTGGCTCGAACTGCTGAAGACCCTGTCCGAACGGCTGCCCGGCACCATTTCCCTCCAGGAGCTGGTGTGCGATGGCTCCCGGCCGGTGATGGTCCGCGGGCAGGCATTCACCAACAGCGCCATCGCCCAGGCCGTCGATGTGCTCAACGGACTCGGTCGCTTCGCGCCGGTGCGCTTGGACTACGCCAACGCGGAGCGAATCGGCGCGGAGACTGTCTACAACTTCCAAATCACCTGTCCGTGGCGCAAACCGACGGACAAGGGTGGGGCCACCCCTTGACCGAGCGAACCTGGCTCTATGTCGTGCTGCTGGTGATCGTTCTGGCGGTCAGCGGCGCGTTGCTGCGCGAGCCGGTGCTCCGGCCGTACCGGGCCATGGCCGACGAGATCGCCGTCAAGCAGCGGCGGCTGGACGAGCTCCGCACCGAGTCGCAACGGCGGTTGAGCAGCCAGGCGGACATGACCGAGATCGCGGCCATGTACGGCACGCCGCTCGACGCGACCTCGCGCCCGCGGCGGGCCACTTTGTTCTATCGCCGCGTCGAGAGTATGGTTCTCGGCAGCGGCCTGACCATCGAGACGGTGCAGCCGAAGCCGGCCCAGGCGGACGAGCGCGGGGTGATCCGGTTCCCGGTCTCGGTCTCGGTCGAAGGCGATCTGGCGGGCGTGGTGCGACTCCTCTCCCAGGTCTCGCGGACCACGGCGCTGATCGGTGTCGAGCATCTCAGCATCCGGCGGCGGGACGACCCCAAGGCGCCCGTCGCCGCCCAGGCGTTGCTGGTGTCGTACGGGCTGGCCGACCGCGAGACGCGGGCCGCGCTGGCCAAGGCGGGGCGTAAGACCAGGCGAGGAGGCAGCGATGCAGGTGACCCGGCGTGACGCGTGGATCCTGACCGTCTTCACGGTTGCGCTGGTCGCCGGTCTGACCCTCTACGTCCGTTCCGTCACCCGCCCGCCCGGGGCGCCCGACCGCACCGCGGAGAAGAGTCCGGCCGAGCCGCCGCCGGCCGAGGCGCCTCGACCGCGCGCGGACCAGCCGCCGCAGCCTCCAGGCGAGTTCATGACCGCCGCCGTGGCCGCCGGCGAGATTCCGGGCCAATACCGGGTGATCACCGACCGGCAGTTGTTCAAGCCGCTGGTCAAGCCGCCGGTCAAGCAGAAGGCGCCGAGTCCGCCGATGCCCAGCGTGCCGCGGGTCGATGTTCCGCGACCCGCGCCGGTCAAGGCTCCCGCGCCGCCGGCCGGGCCGCCGGCGGCCGCTCCTCCGGCGCAGCAGACTCCCGCGCCGGCCGCGCCGCCCAAGCCGCCGCTGGCGGTGACCGGCCTGCTGCGCGCGGGCGACGGCTACCGGGTGCTGGTCGAAAACACTGAATTGAAGCAGAGCCGCATGGTGCGAGTAGGGGAAGAGGCGTTCGGCTTCCGCGTCGCGGCGGTAACCGATGACGGGGGGAGCGTAACCTTGGCCAGCGTCGCGACGCAGGGCGGGTCGGAGGTGACCCTCAAGCTGGGGGAGAACAAGAAGGAAACCGCCCCGGCCAAGGACGAAAAGGCAGGCGCGGGATCGAGCGCCAACCAGACAGGCGAGTCCGGGGCCAGGACTTCCTCGTCGGCGCCGCCGGTGACGACGTCGTTTCGCGGCGGATTCGATCCCAGCCAACTGACGCCGGAACAACGCCAACGGTACGAGGAGTATCGCTCGCGTCGACGAGGTCGCCGCAGCGAGGGTTGAGTTCGCGCCGTTGACGATGCCGATGTGGGAGTGGGTGAGTGGTGCGACGCGGGTTGATTCGCGGCGGAATGTTCGTTGCTGTCTTCTGCCTGGTGAGCCTGGCGGCCTTGGCCGCGCCACCCGGTGACGGTGCGCGTCGGGTCCAGGCTCCGCCGGCGGGCAACGGCCCCCAGACGGGCGCGCCGCCCGAGGGTCAACCGGCGCCGCAGCCCGGCCAGCCCGGGCAGCCCGGCCAGCCGGCTCAGCCTGGTCAGCCGGGCGCGCAGCCCGGTCAACCGGGGCAGCCGCCGGCGGGTTCGCGCGATCCCGAGAACCTGCCGCGGCGGCGCGAGAACCTGATCGCCATGACCTTCGAGAACGCCGACGTCTCGGCCGTTCTGCGGGCGTTGGCGGAGCTGTGGGGCAAACCCATCGCGGCCCACCCCGAGCTGACCGGCAGCATCACCGTGGTGGCCGCCAAGGACGTCACCATCCCCGAGAGCTTCGAGATCATGAAGTCCGCGCTGAACGTGCGCGGCTTCACCGTCCTGGGCACCCTCGACGACGAGACCAAGGTCATCCAGATCGTCCCGCGCAAGGAGATGGTCGGGCGAGGGAGCCAGGTGCGGATCGGCCGTGAATCCGCCGAGGGCGAGGACGCCGCGTCCATCATCACTCAGGTGGTGCCGCTGCGCTACATCCGCGCCAAGACCATCGCCGAGGCGTTGACCAGTCTGGTCTCCAAGGACAACGCCAACATCGCCACGGTCGAGGACACCAACACCGTGATCATCACCGACCGCGCCGAGAACGTGCGCCGGCTGCTGGAGGTGATCAACGCCGTCGATTCCGTGCCACAGGACCGGCGCGAGCTGGCCGTGGTCGCGCTGCAGAACGCCAACGCCCAGGACGTGCAGCGGCTGCTCTACGAGATCTACAGCGACCCCATCGGCGCCCTTCAGCGTCAGGCCGGCAACCGGCCCAACCCGCAACAGCAGCAGCAGTTGATCATGCTCCTGCAATCCGGCGCGCTGGACGTCACGGCCGGCGTGAAGATCACCGCCGACGGGCGGACCAACTCCCTGGTGTTGTACGGCCCGCCGGAGGTCTTGGAAGGTCTGAAGTCGGTCATCAAGGATCTCGACCGCGACATCACCCAGCAGGTCGTCTTCCGCAAGTTCAAGCTCCAGTACGCCGATGCCACCGTGCTGGCGCAGAATCTCAACCTGCTCTTCCAACAGCCGCTCGGCACCGCCGAGCGGACGCCGGCGTTCATGCGCTGGTACGGCGGCCGCTCATCCACCGAGGGCCGGCCGGGGTTCACCCAGCTCAAGGAGAACCTGGTCGTGGCCGACAGCCGGACCAACTCTTTGCTGGTCACGGCCACGCCGGACAACATGCGCATCTACGAGGACCTGATCCGCAGCATGGACCAGCCCAGCGAGGTGCAGCAGGTGGTCGAGGTGGTGCCGTTGGAGTTCGCCGACGCCGCCAAGGTCGCCACCGACCTGCAGCGGCTGCTGCGCGGCCAGGGCTCCAACCGCGGCTTCTTCTTCTTCCTCTTCGGCGGGCAGCAGGATCTGAACAGCCCGCTCCAGCAGCTTCGCGAAGTCACCGTCGTCGCCAGCGCCGATTCCAACTCGCTGATCCTCACCGGCGCCGCCGAGGCGCTGCCCACGGTGCGGCGGATAATCCAAAGCCTGGACCAGCCGCAGGCGCAGGTCTACATCTCGGTGATCATTGCCGACGTGACCTTGGGCAAGGAGCAGAACCTGGGCATCGAGATGTCCTGGCTGCGCGCCGGCGGGAAGGACAATTCCAGCCTGTCGACCGCACTGCAGGTCGATCAGAACATCCCGCAGGGGATCCGCTACGCGCTGCTCGACACCGAGTTCCAGGCCCTGGTCCGGGCGCTCTCGGACACCAGCAAGGTCAAGGTGCTGAGCACGCCGCACATCACCACCCTGGACAACACCGCGGCGACCATCAGCATCGGCACGCAGTTCCCGTTCCCCAAGACCAACGAGTCGTCGGGCGGCACGGTCCAGACTAGCTTCGACTTCAAGGACATCCAGATTCAGTTGCAGGTCACGCCGCGCGTCAGTCTGGGCAGCCAGATGGTGGTGCTGGACGTCAACCAGACCATCGACGAGCTGACCGGGACGCTCCGGCAGGGCAACATCGACGTGCCGTTGATCGCTACCCGGAAGGCCGACACCAAGGTCATGGTCCAGACCGGCCAGACCGTGGTCATCGGCGGGATCATCCGTGATCGGTCCGAGAAGCAGCAGGTGGGGGTGCCGGTGCTCCAGGACCTGCCGGTCGTCGGGCCGCTGTTCCGGCGGACCAAGGACCGCACCGAGCGAACCGAGCTGATGGTCTTCCTGACGCCGTTCGTGGTGACCACCGACGAGCAGCTCCAGCGTATCCGCGTCTCGCGTCAGAAGGAGTTGGCGGAGAAGTTCCCGCAGGTCGAGGAGCAGCTCAACAAACAGATGGACTACGGGCAGGAGGTCCCGCCCAAGCCGCGGGACAAGCCGGCCGAGCCTCAGCCGAAGCCGGCTCCCGAACCGGTCCCCCAATGCCGGGCCGAGCCCCTCGGACCCGTCCCCGCGGAGCCCGAGCGCTCGGTGCTGGGTCCGCCGAAGCCGGACCAGCCGGCCGACCAGCGCTCCCAGATCGGCCCCCCGGCGCCGTGACGCGGCGGGGTGGAGCCCTGATGCGGTTTCGCCCGGACCGCCGGCGCGGTCGCGCGGCTGACTCACCGCCGAGCCGGTTCCAGAAGTGGGGTCACGACGCCGGATCGAGCTTCCATTTGCCGTCGGCGTAGTCGGCGAGGGTGGTCGCGTGGACGGGGCCGTAGTTGGCCAGGAATTGGCCGCGCTCGGCGGTCTGGACGCTGCCGTCGAGCATCAGGTAGTTGCCGGTCCCACCGCCGTGTGGCCAGGCGATGTCGCCGGCGAAATCGGCGAACAGCCCGTTGTCGGCCAGCAGACAGACCTCGGAGGCGCGGGCGGTGACGGTGTCCATCGGCCTGGCGACGTACTTGTTGCGGTCGCCCAACCGACCGAACCGACCGTTGTTGGTGACCAGGGTGCGGTACATGTCCCCGCTCTTGAGCAGCCAGTTGGCCAGCCCGCAGTAGCCGATCTCGCCGCCGTCCACGGCCTCTCCGGTGCCGTAGCCCAGGGTCGCCTCGGCGCAGTCTTCGTAGGCGGCGCTGGGGCAGAAGAAGATGTTGTAGTCGCCCTTGGCGTAGCTCGCGCGCAGCGACTTCATCACCCGCGACATGCCGTACCGGAAGTCGGCGTCGGCGTTGGTCTTGCGCCAGTCGTTGGCGACGGTGAACATCGATCCGTCGGCCGGACCCCAGTTCGGCGTCCGGTTGCGGTGATCGTCCAGGTACATCCGGAACGCCTGCCCCAACTGCCTCAGATTGCTCAGGCACTGGGTCTGCTCGGCCTTCCGCTGGACGTGGGTGAAGACCGGAAAGATGATGCCCGCCAGGACGGCGATGACGGCGATGACGACCAGCAGTTCGATGAGGGTGAAGGCACGTCGTTTCGGCCGCATCATGATGGTCTCACTCCCGGCGGGCATCGTACGGCATGGTACGGCACTGGCTTCATACCCAGCCTCGCCGACACGGTAAACGCCGGCGCATTGTAGCGAAGGCGCCGGTGAGGGTCAAACCAGCGTCGCCCAGGCCTCGGCCACGGCCCGCTCCAGCGCCGCCTGGTCGCCGTCGTTGACCAGGACCCGGTCGGCCAGCGGCAGCTTGTCGGCGAAATCCGACTGGGCCGCGACCCGCTCGCGCACCGCCACCGCCGCCATCCCCCGCCGGGCGATCAGCCGCTCGATGCGCACTTCGGCCGGCGCGGTGACGATCCACACCCGGTCACAGAAGGAGTCGTACCCGGCCTCGATCAGCTTGATCGCCTCGACCACCTTGACCGCGGCCGGGCTCGCGGTCAGGGCCTCTTCGACCAGTTCGGTCACTCGCGGGTGGACGATCCGCTCCAGCGCCGCCAGCTCGTCGGGATCGCGAAACACCACCCGCGCCAGCGCCGCCCGGTCCAGGGTCCCGTCGGCGGCGATCATCGCCGACCCGAACCGCTTGGCGATGTCGGCCAGGGCGGGCCGACCGGGCTCGGTCACCTGCCGTGCCAGCCGATCACAATCGATCACCGCGGCGCCCCGTTCCGCCAGGAGTGCCGCCACGGTCGATTTCCCACCGCCGATGGGACCGGTCAGACCAAGCACCACCGCCATGCTCCTCAGCCACGACTCAGCCTAGCCCCTGGGCCGACACCGCGTCAACGCAAACGGGCAGGTCCGTGGCGCAGCTATGGGACCCATACGCCCGATCCGACCGATGCCCACGGCCCAAGCCGCCGAAGGTCGGCGGCTGCAGGGCACGAAGCCCCGCGTCCGAGCGGATGGTGCGAGCCATGAAGAAGCGCTTCCTGTTGCTCCTCCTGTCGGCCACGATCGCCGCGGCTGACGACACCGTGATTCTTCCGGTGGTCCGGAGCCTGACCGTCCAGCCGGGCCGGACGGAAGTGGTCAAGTTCACCCTGACCGCCGCCCAGCTCGCCGGCCGGCCGGCGCTGCGGTTCGAGGCGCGGCTGGACCATCAGGCGCTGGCCGGCTCCACTTACGCCCTGCGGCTCGCGCTGAACGGGGCCGCCCTGGAGGCCGACCGGCTGGTCAACAAGCCGGCCGAGACGCAGATGATGAGCGGGATGATCCTGGCCTGGTACGGGCAGGGCGCGTTCCGCATCGTTTACTCGCCCGACTACCAGGCGGCCAACCGTGACGACCATCCCGCCTGCCTGATCGGCGGCCACGCCTACGACTTCATTCTCGACGTGGCCGACCGCCTGCGAGTGGGCGAGAACGTCCTGACGCTATCGCACACCGCCCCGACCATCACTAACCCCGTGGTGCTACGCGACGTGGCGCTGGTCGAGCCGCCCGAACGGGTGGCCTCGCCGGTCGATGCGCCGGCGCCGACCGGGCCGCTGCCGCGTTGCGAGCCGGCGCCGGTGGGTCCGGTCTCCTACCGCCTGACGCCCCTCCCGCACGGCGGGATGGCGGTCGAAGTGGGCGGACGCCGGTTCGTCCTGCGTAGCGCGTTCTCGTACCCGAACGCCGGGTGGAACACCTTGTCCGACACCCGCGGCGCGGGCGAAGAAGCCGGCTGGCAGCCGGTCGTCGAGCCCACGGCCGAGGGGCTGCGGGTCCGTGCCAAAGACGCCTCGTTCCGAGTCGAGCGGACCGTCACGCGGCACGACGAGCGGCTCGAGGTGGCCGACAAGCTGACCAACTTGACCGAGGCCGACTTGCACCTCGGCATGCGGCACGCGGTGGTGCTGGCCGGCCTGACCGAGGTCACGGTCACGGTTCATGGCCTGACCGCGCGCATCCCGCGGGTGGCTGACCGCGGCGGCGACAACCCAACCGTGCTGGTCCGCAGCGGGACGCCCGCGGTCGGGGTGGTGGCCGAGGACGACGTCTTGCGCGCGCAGTGCGCGCAGCAGGCCGACCCGGACCTGGGCGAAGCCGGGCTGCTCGACCACTTCTTCATGCTCCGGCCCCGCGCGGAGTACGTCGTCCGCTGGTCCGTCTACCCGCTCCCCGACGGCGAGTACTTCAGCTTCGTCAACGCCATCCGGCGGACCTGGGCGACCAACTTCACGGTGCCCGGCCCGTTCGCTTTCGTGCCCCACCCGAGCAACATCGGCGACCAGGTGACCGACCTGCGCGCCTGGCTGGACCTCGCCGCGCTGAAGGTGGTCGGCCTGCAGATCCCCAATCCACGGCCGCTCGAGCTGGCCCACGGGCTGGCCTACTTGAACGAGCCGGCCGAGCAGCAGCGGCTCAAGGCCCAGGCCGACGAGCTGCGCCGGCTGGCGCCCGACCTGAAGATCCTGCACTACGTTGACGTTTACCTCACCCGCGACGAGACGGCGCCGGAGCGGTATCCCGACGACCGCCACCTCGGACCCGATGGGAAGCAGTACGCTTATGCCCCCGGCAGTTGGAAGCCGCCGTTCTGGCTCTTCTGCCCGACTCTGGCCAACGCCTACGGTCAGGCCATGGCCGGGTACTACGATCTCTGCCTGGACCGCCTCGGCTTCGACGGCATCTACTGGGACGAGATGTCACGCAGCGCGCAGTTGGTGATCGACAACGCCGAGGACGGCTTCAGCGCCTACCCCAACCTGCAGACCATGACCATTGCCCGGAAGGTGGCCCTGGTGCCGCTGTACTGCCGCGACTTCCAGGAGCACCACGCGCGACGCCTCCTGGACGCGGGCAAGGTCCTGATCGCCAACGGGCAGCCGGAGACCGAGACCCTGACCAGGCTCCGCTTCCCCCGCTTCGTCGAGGCCTGGCATCCGACCAATCTGCGCAACGCCCACCTCTACTGCCCGCTCGGCCTGGGCTCGCCGGACCGCATCCGCCACGAGGACGACCTGGCCGTCAACATCCGCGAGAACCTGGAGCAGGGCGGGCTGTGGTACTACTACCTGGGCTGGTCGCGCGTCAAGCTGACCCGCCGGACCATCACCGAGCACATGTTCCCGTTCACGCCGATCGAGCTGCGCGCCGGGATGCTCTACGGCCGGGAGCGGATCCTCACCTCGCGTTCCGGGCTGTTCGGCTGGGGCGACCGCTCACCGCGGAGGGTCTACGTCTACGACCGCAAGGGCGTCTGCCAGCCCGACTTCGCCGCGCCGACGCGGGACCTCGACGGCAAGCTCTACACCGAACTCCGCCTGCCCGGCGGCTGGCTGGCGGCGGTGGTGCGGGAAGCGCGGTAGCGTTTGGGTCAGGCCGTCGGCTCGTCGGCCAGACGCTTGAGGAACTGGGCCACCGCCTCGGCCCAGGCGGCCCAGGTCCGCCCGCCCAACTCGGCCGACGACAGGGAGGGATCGCCGAACGCCCCGGTCTCGGTCAGCTCCTCGGTCCGCCAGACCCATTCGGGGATGGTGGTCCGCTTCATGGCCGGCGTGACCATCAACTCCTGGCGGACCAGGTGCGGCCGGTCGGCCAGCGTCTCGGACGTCTCCCACCGCGCGGCGTGGATGCCGGGCTGACCTTCCGACGGCTGACCGGCCAGCGCCGCCCGCGACATCTGGGCGAAGACCGGGTCGCGGTGCCCCTGGAACAGGGCGAGGCGCAGGACCCGCTCGGGCGCGAACTCGTGGACGACCTTCTCCATCGCCAGCTTCAGCCCCGGCTCGTTCCCGCCGTGGCCGCTGATCACGGCGATTCTGTCGAACCCGTGGCTGGCGATGCTGCGGAGAATGTCGGCCACGGCGGCGACGTAGGTCTCCGGTTGGAAGGTGATGGTCCCGGCGAAGCCGATGTGGTGCAGCGCCAGCCCGAAGGGCAGGGTCGGCAGCACCAGGCAGTTCACGTCGTACTTCTCGGCTGCGGTCTCGGCGCCGTCGTCAGCGACTTTCTCGGCGATCCTGATGTCGGTATCCAACGGCAGCATCGGCCCATGCTGCTCGGTCGAGCCGCACGGCAGCACGGCCACGGCCCCCTCCCGCGCCGCGTCCCGCACCTCGCACCAGGTCCGCTCGCCCCACAGCACGCTCATCCGACCTCTCCCAGCCGCGGTCGAATACGCTGCCGGTGAAGGAGTCCTTGCGCCGTTGTCGGCAACGCGGGGGAATCGTCTCTTGACTCGGTGCGTTCTGGACCGTATGAATGCATCGGCGGAGGCGGCCGGACGGGTGGGTCGCCTGTGGGGCGGCGTGAGCCGCGCCAGGCAGGTAGGCCGGCAGCCTGAAAGAATGCCCCGTCGGAAGGTGGAGCGACCATGAAGCGATTGCACGGAGGATGGCTCGCGGCGGCGACGGCCGCGGTCATGAGCCTGGCGGGTTGCGGCGGGGGTGGTGACAACAACGCCACCACGGTCGAGACCACGGTCCGCGCGGCGTTGAGCGGGCTGCAGGTGGTCTCGGCGGTGACGACCACCGCCAGCGGCAGCGCCAGCCTGACCATCAGCGCGGATCGGACCCGGATCACCATCAAGCTCGACACGACCAACCTGACCAACGGCACCGCGGCGCGGATCCGGTTGGGCAAGGTCGGCGCCACCGGCGAGGCGATGTTCACCGTCTACGAGTCGACCACGCCGATGCCGGCCAGCGTCTCGAACACCGCCACCGCGGCGACCTTCACGCCGGTCGGGTCGGTGACGTCGTTCGGCCAGGCGATCACGGCGATTCTGGCCGGTCAGGCCTACCTCGACGTGTCCACCGCGGCCAACCCGAACGGCGAGATCCGCGGGCAGATCGGCCCGGTGACCCTGACCGCGACTCTGACCGGGGTGGGCGGCGCAACCGGCAGCGGCGGCGCCACGGTGGTCATCAACGATGCTCAGAACCGGTTGACCATCACCTTGACCTCCCAGGCGCTGACCAAGCCGACCTCGGCCGACCTCCGCGCCGGCTCGGCCGGCCCGACGGTGTTCACGTTCTACAACCAGACCACCGACGGCGCGCTGACCAGCCCGTTCACCAAGACGCTTGACGCGACCAACCTGATCACCGCCTCGGGGCTGAACTTCGACCAGGCGCTCGGGTACTTGATCGGCGGTCAGGGCTACGTGGCGGTCAACACCGAAGGCAAGCCGACCGGCGAGATCGCTGGGACGCTGGCGGCGCAGTAGCGGGCAGTAGGCGGTCGGGAACGGCCGCTGCTGACGCACCGGCGAGGACCCCTGCCGCTTCCGGGGAAGTGGTGACCGGAGCGCGGCATGGGTCTTCTCTGGCTGGTCGCCGCCAGCCTGATGGGCGGTGAGGCGGACGGGCGGGTGATCGTCGCCTTCGGCGACTCCATCACCTACGGGGCCAACCTGAAGCCGGAGCAGAGCTATCCGGCGCAGTTGCAGGGCCTCCTGCGCGAGCGGCTGGGCGACGAGACGCTGACCGTGGTCAACGCCGGCGTCGGCGGCAACACCGTCGCCGCCGGGCAGGCGCGGCTGGAACGCGACGTGCTCGCCCACCGGCCGGTGGCCGTGCTGATCGGCTTCGGCCTCAACGACTCGGCGATGAAAGGGCCGAACCAGCCCAAGGTCCCGGTGGACGCCTTCGCCGAGAAGCTGGGAGCCGTGTGCCGCCAGATCGGCGAGAGCGGCGCGCGCGTCTTTCTGGCCACCATCACCCCTGTGGTCGAGACCTGGTACTTCGAGCGCCACCCGGCGGAGTGGTACCCAGACGGCCTCAAGCCGCTGCTGGCGCGGTACGATGCCGCCATCCGCGCCGTCGCCGAGAAGCTGGCGCTGACCGTGATCGACCTGGGCGCGGTGGTGCCCGTCGAGCACATCCGCGTGCCGGACAACAGCCACGGCTCGCGGGACGGCGTCCACCCCACGCCCGACGGCTGCCGGGACATCGCCGAGGCCTATGCCGAGCTCTTGGTGCCCTGGCTCAAGGAGCGCTGAACCCCACCGGAGGTCGCCATGAACGCCACCCGTCTCCTGCCGGTCCTCCTGGTCTTCCCGGCCGGCGCGCTGACCCTGACCTCGCCGCGGCTGACCGCCGACATCGACGAGCGCAGCGGGATGGTCCTGTCGCTGACCGACCGCCGCGACGGCACCGCGTTGCTGGCCGCCTCGCCGGACCGCTACGCCTTGCAGCCCGACGCCAAGACCGAGATCGCCGCCGATGAGAGCGACGACCGGGTGATCGCCACCGAGGGCGGCGTGCTCCGGGCGGTCAACCCGAAGCTGCCGGGAGTGACCATCACCAAGCGCTACCAGGTGACCGAGCGTTGGCTCGAGAAGCGGGTCGAATTCAGCGCCGACCGGCCGAACGCGGGGCTGCTCAAGCACACCGTCACCAGCACCGTCCCGGCCGACTTCTACCGCGACGGCTACCTGAACAACCCGTCACGCCATCCCATCGACTACCCTTACCTCTTCACCAAGGACCTGACCACCGAGCGGCCGATTCGCGATTCGCACGCCGTGGCCGACCACCACTGGGCCATCTTCTGCAATCAGGGCAGCGGCCGCGGCCTGGCGCAGTACCGGTTCAGGGTGGACGACCGCTACGTCCACCCGCTGTCCAGCTATGCCCACGAGCCGGGCCTGGTCTACGGTCCCACAGGATGGCGCGTGGCGGTGGCCTGCAAGTGGCTGAGCAACGACCGGCCGACGCTCTCAGACACCTGCCGCTGGCACCTCTACGACGGCGATCACATCGCCTTTCACCGCGAGTACCTGTCGTTGCCGGAGTGCCGGGCCGAGTGGGACTGGCCGAGCCCGGCCTGGATGAAGGACGTCAAGCGGCTGTATGGCTGGATGTACGGCGGCAGCTCGTTCCGGCTCGACAGCTATCGGCAGGCGGTCGAGGCGATGGACGGCGGGATCCTGATGGTGCTGGTCTACAGCGTGTTCCCCAACCGGCGCGACTACACCACCTTCCCGTTCCAGAGCCCGCACGACTATGAGGTCACCTTCGCCCGGCTGAAGCAGGTGGTCGACGGGCTGCATGCCCTCTCACCGCGGATCAAGGTCGGCATCGTCACCTGGCAGTGGGGCTTCGCCGACCTCGACCCGGTCTACCGCCAGCATCCCGAGTGGACCGTCCACGACGGCGACGGTCAGCCGGTGTTCGCCGCCTCGGGCTGGACCGACGAGAAGGTCTACTCGCAGCTCCTCACGCCCGACTGCCGGGAGCACAACCTGCGGCAATACCGGGAGATCGTCAAGCGGCTGAACCTCGACGTGATCTACATGGACACCGGCCAGGGCGGGGTGACGCGGTTCGACTGGACCACCCGCTGGGGCGCGCAGGACTACGACTGGGCCGATTTCTACCGCGGCATTCGCGACGCGGCGAGACTGACCGGTGGGGCGACCTTCTTCAACGGCACGCCGCAGCTCTACTCGCAGTACGCCGACGGCGGCTACTTCGAGGGGATGAGCTTCGTCAAGGTCCGCGATTGGCGGGCGATGGCCGACCGGCTGTTGCTGGTCAAGCTCTACCAGCCCGGCGACAGGTGGACCATTCCGCTCTACTGGCGCAACGACATCCTCGACGAGTTCATCAACTACTGCTACCTGCTCGGGCTGCACCCGGGCGACAGCACCGCCGGCGGCGGCACCAGGCGCTGGCCACTGACCGGCGCCGCCCACGAGCTGGCCGGGCTGCGTCTGGTCCCCGAGGCCGACGCCCGGCCGTGCTGGTGGCGCGAGCCCACCGAGGCCGAGGTCTACGCGCTGAAGCTGCCCGGCGGCGCCATGCTCAACGTCTACCAGCACGCCAAGGATCCGGGCCAGGTGACCGCCTCCTGCCGCTCAGCGCCGCTCGGGCTGGACGACTCGAAGCCGGTCCAGGCCTGGCTGTTCGAGCCGCGCCCGGCGGGCGAGGTGATGGACGCCGTTCGGCTCAACGAGAAGGACGCCAACGATCTCTACCGCCGCACCGGGAACGCGCCGTACCGGGTCATGAAGGCCACCTTCCTGGGCACGGTGAAGGCCGCCGCTGGACGGGTGGCCGTGACCCTCGACCTGGCCCCCGAGAAGATCGGGCTGGTGCTGCTGACCCAGGCGCCGGCGCTGGCCTACGAGGTCGACGGCCGGCCGACCCAGCTCCTGCTGCCGCCGCCGGCCGGGGCGAAGGTCAGGACCATCCCGTCCGACCGTCCCGAGCCGGCCGAGCTGGTCGCCCGGCGGTACGACTTCAGGGCGCCGGACGGCCTCCAGTCGGTCGGGATGGTACCCGACCGCTCGACGCCCGAGAATGCCAACCGCGCCGTCAGTGAGGTCGGCCGCGAGGTGGCCGGGGTGCGGGTCGACAAGCTGTACCGCCTCGACTGCGAGCACAACTCGCTGGACGCCGCCGCCGCCGAGCTGCTGCCCGACCGCATCCGTCTGCGGGCGGACATGGGCGATGAGAAGCTGGCCGGCTTCGCCTCGGCCGGGATCGAGTCGCCGAACCTGGGCGCGGTCCGGCTGGAGCTGGCCATGGGCACGCCGGTCTACGGCCGGCTGCGGATGGGTTTCGGCGGCTCGTACTTCGGCCTGACCGCCGACTACCACACCGCCGCCGGGTACACCCGCCGGGTCCACTTCGCCCTGGAGCCCTGCCAGCTCGAGGCGCTGACCGGCGCCCGCCCGTGGTGGGGGACTTTCGACGACGGGCAGCCGCCGGCCAAGGCGCCGCTGTTCGTCGATCTGACCGGCAAGCTCAAGCCGGGCGGCAGGCTGGAGTTGGAGCTGGACCTGGGCCGGTACGCGCCAGCGGGTTGGGACGGCCGGGTGCTGTTTGGCCCGGCGCTGGAATCGTGCGGGCTGGGCGCCGCGCTGACCGTGGATGTCGTCGCCAACGGTCCCGCCGGCGAGCGCCGCGACGACGCTTTCTCACCGCTCCCGGTGGTCAAGCAGCCGGACGGCTCGGTCTCCTTCCAGGGCGCCAACGTGACCTCGTTCGAGGACGGCGCGGAGTTGCGCGACGACCGCATCCTGTTCCCGCCCAACGCCTGCATCGGCGGGTACGGGTTCAAGGTGGTCACCTGGCACCTGAAGCGCGAAGCCGACTCGAAGGCGGCCGAGCTGATGGTCAACTTCCAGCGCAAGGGCGGCGGCTATGAGCTGAAGCGGCGGTCGCTGGACGAGTTCGTCAAGCCGGGCAGCGAGAGTCAGTTCGACCTGGACCTGAGCCAGATGGCCCCGGCCGACTGGAACGGCACGGTCCGGATGAGACTCCGCGGCGACCACCTGACCGCGGCGCTGATCGGCAACAGCACCTTCCAGCTCTTCTGAGCCACAGATTCGCACGAATGCCGCAACGGCGTCCGTGTCCGTCCGTGCCTGTCGTTGTCAGTCCGTGTCCCGCCTCCGTTCAGGCGCGAACGCGGCAAACACCGCGCGGGCGTCGGGATCGTTCAGCACGTCGTTCATGGAGCAGACCTGACAGACCGTCACGCCGCCCTCGCGGATGGCGCGCATCTCCTGGGTCAGGCGCTCCTTGCCCTTCACCGGGTACTTGCCGGGCTTCACGTAGACGCCGATCAGCGCCGCGCCGACCTGGTTGGGGAAGAACCTCTTGGCCTGTTCGGCGATCACCTTGCCGTAGTCACGGATCTTGTCATACGACCAGAACGGCTCGAAGAACCAGGCTGCGGTCTGGCCGCAGGTGTCCCAGTTGAGGCGGTTGCCGTAGAGCGGCTCCGGGAGGTAGACCGGGTAGACGTGGCCGGTCACCCGACAGCCGGGCTTGAGCTGCCGGGCGTAGTCCGCCAGCTCGTTGCACACGCCGGTCAGGGTCTCCAAGGAGAAGCGTTGCTCGGCGGCGGCCTCGGTCAGGTCGGGGTGCTGCTGACGGTATTCGGCCAGCAGCGCCAGGCTGCGGGGGCAGCGGCAGCAGCGGTAGTTGCGGTAGCCGAAGTAGTCGAAGGCGACACCGGTCATTCCCGGCACGGACAGGATGTCGCGGAACTGGGCCTTGAACAGCTCCACCGTGCGCGGGTCGTGGAAGCAGAGCAGGTCGTCGTTGAACACCTCGGCCCGGCCGCCGACCGGCTCGCCGCCGTACTGGTAGGCGCTTTGGCCGGCCTTCAACGCCGCCTGCTGCGGCTCGACCAGGGCCAACTCCTCGGCGCTGATCTGCTGCACCGGCGGCTCCTGGTCCGGATACCGCTTGCGCCAGTCCTTCAGGTCGCCCAGCCAGATCGAGCAGTAGGTCCCCAGCCCGTGTTTGGTGTCGTGCTCGACCAGCTTGCCCAGGTACACCGGATCGCGGTTCCAGACGATGATGTCGGTGAACCCGACCTCGGCCGCGGCCGGCACGATCACGGCCGGATCGCCGCCGCCCCAGCCCATCAGGCGGGTGAGCCGCGATTCGGCGCCGGCCGCAATGGCAAGAAGCGCATTGAGCGCCAGGCACAGCACTGGTCGCATGGTTCCCCTCATTCCTCTCCGCCCTTCTTTGGCGCGGGGGCGTTGGGCGCGTTGGTGGTCGGCATGAACGCGCGCAGCTTGCGTTTCAAGTCGTCGTACTTCGGGTCGCCGGCCAGATTGGTCCACTCCAGCTCGTCGTTGCCGTGATCGTACAGCTCCTCGCTGCCGTCGACGTAGCGGATGTAGCGCCACCGCTCGTCGCGGATGGAATGGTTGCCCAGCTTGTAGGTGGTCAGCGCCGGCACCGGCCGCGGGGTGGTCGGGTCGGCGAGCTGCGGCGTCAGGGTCAGACCCTCGACATCGCTCCGGGCCGGGAGGCCGCACCGGTCGATCAGCGTGGGGAAGATGTCCATCAGGCTGACCGGCCGGCTGCACACGCCGGGCTTGATCCCCGGCCCGGCGATCATCAGCGGGCAGCGGGTGGCCTCTTCCCACAGCGTGAACTTCCGCCAGTGCAGCTTCTCGCCCAGGTGCCAGCCGTGATCGCCCCAGAGGACGACCATGGTGTTCCGGGCGTGCGGGCCGGCGTCCAGCGCGTCCAGCACCCGGCCCAGGCAGGCGTCGGCGAAGTTGATGGAGGCCAGGTAGCCGGACACCGCCTGCCGCCAGTTGCCGGCCTTGAGCACCTTCTCGTGGTCGCCCGAGGCCAAGGCGATCTTCTTGCCGATCTCCGGCACGTCGTCCAGGTCGTCCTTCTGGACCTGCGGCAGCGTGACCTGCGCGGGCGGGAACTTCGCGAAGTAGCGCGGCGGGACGTACCACGGCAGGTGCGGTCGGAAGAAGCCACAGCCCAGGAAGAAAGGCTGCGCCGTCTGCTTGCCCAACTCCCCGGCGGCCCAGTTCGCGACCTGCCAGTCGCCCATCTCCTCGTCCGGCACGTCGACCGGCCCCCAGTCGAACTGCGCGGCGTTGGGGATGCCGTTGAGCGGGCGGCCGGTCGGCATGGGGTCCCTGGGCGTCAGGTGCTGCCGGTCGGGGAAGTAGTCCTGCCACGAAGCGGCATCCTGAAAGTGGTAGATCTTTCCGCCGCCGGTGACTCGGTACCCGGCCGCCATGAAGTGCTGCGGCATGGTCACCACGTCGGCCATGACCGGCCGCCAGGGCTGCGAGTTGGCGTACACCCCACTGCTGGACGGCCGCCGGCCGGTCATCAGCGCCGCCCGCGACGCGTTGCACAGCGGCGCGGCGCAGTGCGCGTTGGTGAACAGCATCCCCCGAGCCGCGAGCCGGTCGAAGTTCGGGGTGATGGTGCCCGGATGGCCGCCGAGACAGCCGACCCAGTCGTTCAGGTCATCGACGGCGAGGAACAGGACATTGGGCCGCTGGGCGCCCTGCGCCGCGGCCAGTCTGCCCGCGGCCAGCGACGCGACCCCGGCCCCGGCGGTCCGCAGGAACCCTCTCCGCGTGATAGTGGCCATCCTGTTCTCCGCCGGCTCAGATCCCGCCGAGGAGCGCCTTCAGCTTGAGGGTCGGCAGGCCGTGCTCCCATTCGGTGACGATCTTGGCCACGTTGGCTTCGGCCATGATGGCGCCGGCGTCCCCGGAGCGGATGAGCTTCAACTGCTCGGCCAGCTCGGCGCTCCAGCGCTGGTAGCTGGCCGCCAGCTCCTTCTCGTCGGGAGCGGTGGCCAGGACCTCTTGGACTTCCTTCTGCTTCGCTTCCAGTGGCCAGTCGGCCAGGCTGGTGTCGGTGAAGGAGAAGCCGCGCAGCTCCTCTGTCAGGGCGGGTGCGCGCCGCCGGAGATCGGCCTCGGCAGCGGCGTTCTTCTGGCCCTTGTAGTCGAAGAACACGAACCGAAAGTCGCGCTGGTCCGGCTTGAGGTCGACCGGGATCTCGATGCCGTAGCCGCCGACGGTGAAGGCGACCTTGGTCACCTGCTCGCCCAGCCAGAGGACGGCGCAGGGGCCCTGCCCGCGATGGGTGGCGGTGGCATAGCCTTGGTCGAAGATCTGGTCGTAGCACAGCAGCCACCACTCGGCAGCCGGATCGAGCTCGGCCCGGGCGCCTTGCTTGAGGTCACGGGTCGCGGTCAGCACGTGCTTCTCGCCGGCGCTGATGAACCCGGCCGGGTAACACCGCAGGCCGATGCGCAGGCTCTTGATCTCGACCTTGGGCTCCAGCAGCGCCTGGCCGTACAACGCGTCGCCGCCGGCCAGGGCGACGAAGCGGATGCGCACCACCGCCTGCGGGGTATCGAAGACGAAGTCGACGAACCCGCGCTGACCGACGCTCCGGCCGGTCAGCGAGTGGATCGGCACGCCGCCGATGCTGGTGCCGTTGATCTGCAGATCGAAGAAGCCGCCGGCGTACCAGTTGAAGCCGGTCGGCTCGGCCATGCCGATGTACCCCTCGCCGGGAATGGCGATGCCGGGCCGTTTCGGGTCGTGGGCGACGCAGTAGCGCAGGCCGTAGTGGATCGCGCCGGTGTCGATCACGTAGTTGTGCTCCATGCGCTCGAGCCCCACCACGTGGGCCGGGGCGCCGGGTCCGGCGATGCCGCTGCGCACGCCCTGATCGCTGACCAGGACCTGCTCGGGCTGTTCCTGGGCCAGGGCCGCCCAACCGGCCAGGGCCACTGCCGCCGCCAACAGGGTTCTCATATCCGCTTGCCTCCCCGGCCTAGATGCTGTTGAGCAGGGCCGTCAGCCGCGCCTCGCAGACGGTCCGGTTGAGCTGTTCCACGAGACTCTGCAAGGCCAGGTCGAGACGAGTCCAGACGGCGGCGTCGAGTTGGCCGCCGGACTGCTGACGCAGCGCGTCCAGCTTGACCTGGAAGTCGTCCAGCCGGCGCTTGATCTCGTTCGCGGCGGCCGGGTTCTGCTCGCGCCGGCACTCCTCGCGCAGGTTGGCCATCAACCCGTCGACCTCGGCGATGGCGGCCGCGGCCAGCTTGACGTAACTGGTCTGGGCGAACCCCTCGGCGCTGAAGACGACGATGGCGCCGGTCCGTCCGCCCTGCCGGAACTCCCGCGACAGGGCGCCGACCTGCTCGGGCGTGCCGGACAGCACCAGGTGGGCGAACCGCTCCGGATCGTGGAAGCCGTTCATCACCCGGGCCCAGTTGGTCCAGGCCTTGTCGCCCACGTTGCGGTCGCGACAGACGTTGAAGCCGACCACCTTGCCCGGCGCCGGCCGCGTCTTCAGCGGCTCCCAGGGCACCGCCAGCTCGACCCGCCAGCCATCGGCCTCGGTGCCGGTCTTGACCACCGCTCCGCTGTTCCAGACCGTGGCCTCGCGCTCGCCATCGTACAGGCTGCCGGCCAGGTTGAGGGCGAGCTGGTAGTACCGGTCGTGGTCGTGGTCCGGGTCGATGAACAGCTCGATGGTCTCGTGGCTGAAGACCGCGTGCTCGTCGAGCGGGTAGCGGGTCGGATTGATCTTGTCCATCTGCGGCTCGTCGCAGTGGATGCCCAGGTACAGGAACTGCTCGTCCCACAGCACCCGGAACGAGGTCTGGACCTCGGCCAGCTTGTCGGACCCGAAGTTGGTGAACCCGGAGACCGTCGGCGCCTTGGCCCAGGCGGGGTCGTCGAGCCGGCCGTCGATGACCGGCGCCGGCTCGGCCCGGGGACACGGATAGACGTGGATAGGCAGGCTGTCGGCGGCCAGCGCCGGCAGGGGCACGGCCAGCAACAGGAGCAAAGCAGTGGCTCTCATGGTCGCTCCTAGTTCACCTCGAACGGCGCGGTGACGGTCTTGCCGGTGTACAGCTCGGTCGCCTGAACCGTCCACTTGCCGGCTGGGTCGTTGAAGGCCACCGGGACGTCCACCGCGGCGCCCTTGCCGTCGACCACGGTGACCGGGTCGAGCCACTCGGCCGTCGCGCCGCCGGGCAGCTTGACCTCGACCTTGACCGCCTGGTTGCCCTGCGGCACGGTCGAAGCGAGTTGCACGCGCTGCACGCCGCCGCGGGCTACCTTTGGCGACACCTTGAGCGTGGCCGGTTTGAGCGGCTCGGGTGAGAGCGCGTAGAACATCGCCCGATAGGGCGTGAGGTTCACCTCGAAGCTCTGCTGCCGGCCCAGGTCGCGGTGGTTCTTCAGATCGTAGACGTACAGGGCCTTGGGCAGGCTGACCTTGACCGACTCGGCCACGCCCTGGTGGCGGAAGAGCGAGACGATCTGAACCGGACCGTTGACCCAGCGGGTAACCTCCAGGTTGCGCAGCCGCCGGCCTTTGGCGTCGACCCGCGCCAGACCCGGCTTGACTCCCGCCTGGTCGAGCAGCTTGCTCAGCCGCTCGGCGGCGAGTTCGGCGGTGTCGGCGGCGCTCAGGCTGGGGTACGTGCCCATGGCCAGGTTGAGCAGCACCGCGGTGCCCTGACCGAAGCGGTTGGTCAGCCACAGCGGCACCGCGCCGGCGGCGCCGGCCGGCGTGGCGGTGGTCGGCGCGACGCCGGGATCGACCCGGGCCTGTTTCAGGGCCAGCTCCTCCACGACGCCGTCGGCGAGTTGCGCCTCGCCGGTGCCGGCGCGCTTGATCCCGAACACGTCGTCGAGCTGGCCGGCCGCCAACTGCTTGACGTGGCCGTCGAAGACCGCCGGCCGAACGTCGGCGACCAACACGCCGCCCTGCCGGACGTACTGCCGGTAGAGCTCCGCCTCGCGGGCGCTCATGGCCTGGGTCTGCGGCAGCAGGACGACCTTGAACCGGCTCAGGTCCACTTCACCCAGCCGCAACTGCCGGTCGGTGAAGTAGCGGAAGTTGCAGCCCAGCTCGCGCACCGCGCCGTGGAACGCGGTGTGGTTGCTCTCGTAGCTGCCGAAGGTGGGCGAGCCGGCGATCTGGGCGGCGTAGGCGGACGGCTGGGAGTAGACGATGCCGATCCCGTCGGTCTGCATCTCGGAGTGGAGCAGCAGATCGCCCAGCCCGTCGCGCACGATGCGGGTGTCCTTGAGGATCTCCAGGTTGGCCGGGTAGGGATCGAAGTTCGGCGCCAGCCAGCCGTGGAACCGGCCGATCACCTCCCACCGCCACCACCACACGCTGTCGCAGCCGCGGGTGACCATCCGCCAGTACTTCTGCAGCAGCGAGTCGGCGTCCTTGGTGTAACCCATCCAGTTGGAGCGGGGGAAGTCGCGCGGCGCGATGGACCGCAGTACCTCGTCGGCCGTGCCCGGATAGGGCGACCAGAACGTGTTGGAACGGACGAACAGATCCAGGTCGTCCGCGCTGCGGAAGGTGCCGGCGCCCTCGAAGCCGCACCGGCTTTGGGGGTCCAGCGCCCGGAAGGCCCGGCCGAAGCGCTCGCACAGCTTGCCGAAGCTGTAAGACTGGAAGGCCTGGCGGTCGAACCAGCGCGGGAAGTTCCCGGTCCGCTTGGCCTCGTTCTCGTCGTTGTCGTCCGGTTTGCTCAACTGCACCTGGTCGAATCCCGTGAAGGTCGTGCCCCACGAGGCATTGAGCGCGGCGATGTCGCCGTACTGCTCCTTCAGATAGGCCCGGTAGGCGTCCAGGCAGTGCGGGCTGAGGCACGAACCGCGGACGACGATCTCGTCGCCCAGGGAGTACAGGAACGCGCCGTGCTGGCGGGTCGGGCGGCACTTCTCCACCACCCCGTCGACGAACGCCTGCACCCCGGCCTCGTCGTTCCAGCAGGCGGGCTTCATGATCCCTTTCTCGTCCTTCTGCCCGCCCAGGTGAATGCTGTAGGCGATCCAGGCCAGGTCGTAAGCCGCCACGCGTTCCGGCGGGGTGGTGCCGGAAAGATGGACGGTCACCCCGGTGCGGGCCAGGCTCTCGATGCCGTACGGCCCCAGGTTGCCGGCGGGGATGTCCCACATGATGAAGTTGAACTGGTCCCGGTGGCGCTTGACCACCCTGGCGAAGCGCCACGCCGAGGCGACCTCGCGGCCGCCGTCGGTGAGCGTCGCCCGGACCGTTACCAGCATTGGGAACCAGGCCGGCACGTCGAAGCTGAAGGCGGCCTGATTGACCGCCGGCTTGATGGTCCGCCGGGCGATCTCCCGGTCGCGCCGGTCGCGCAGGCTGACCACCACGCTTTCGTTGCCGCCGGCCGGCCCGGACAGCGTGGCCCGGCCGGTGAACCGGCCGCCCACCTCGGACCAGTCCTGGTCGAGCGCCACTTCGTCGACCTTGCGCTCCGAGCCGACGGTCAGCGCGAGGCTGGTGAACCCGGCCACCTTGCCGCCGTCCCGGGCGATCACGTCGAGCCAGTACCGCCCGGCACGGACTGCCGGCAGCTCGACCGCGGCCGTGCCCTCGGCCTTGTCCAAGGGATGTTTGCTGGTGGCCATCACCGCGCCGTCGTCGCGCCGCAGGGTGGCCTCGGCAACCGTCTTGCCGGCGGCGCCGCGCCAAGCCAGGGTGACCTTGGCCGGCAGCGCGGTTCGGGCGAGCTCGGCGGCCGGACCGGTGAGCTTGAGCTCGGTCTTCGGCTCCTTGCCGGCGGCCCACAAGACGGCCTTGCCCAGCCGCATGTCCCACTGGTCGTAGACCGTTTCCCAACCTGGGGCGTAGTCGATCGCCGGCGCCTTGGGCAGCCGGATGCCGCGCCCCTTGACGACCGTGTAGGCCGCCGCGCCATCGCAGTCGGCGACGAAGGCCGGCAGCTCCTTGAGCTTGTTCTTGTCCTTCAGCACCCGCTTGTCGTCGGGGCCGACCAGGACCAGCCCGGTGCCCTCGGTGACCGCTTGAAACAACGGCAACTGCTGCTCGACCGGGACGTTGGTGGGCTCGACGCCGATGAACACGAACGCGTCCCACTTCCGGGTGAGCAGCCGGGCCATGCGGCGGATGCCCTTCTCGGCGCCGTGCCACTCGTCGCGGGTGGTATCCACGACGCGTGCCCAGTAGACCATCTCGGCGTCGAGGTCGAACCTTTGCCTCAGCTCGCACACCTCGCGCGCGTTGGCGCCGCGGCCGTTGACGAAGAACAGCACCTTGGCGGTGCCCTGCGCATAGGGCTTGGCCCAGGCGGTGTGCGGCGTGACGAAACTGGACTTGACGTTGTGGTCCAGCTCCAGCTCGTCCATGTCCTGCGCCGGACAGGGTGCGGACGCGCAGACGAGCAGACCGACCAACAGGGCGGAGTACTTCATCGACTTCTCAACCTCCCGTCCCCCTCGCGATTCGTTCAGGCCTCGGGCCTAACTCGGCCGACCGGCCTCCTCGCCAAGACGCTCCGCCAGGAGCGTCAGCATTTCCGGATGCTCGTCGATGGCATTCAACGTCTCGAACGGATCCTCCTCCAGGTCAAACAAGACCGGCATCTGCCCGTCGCGGACGATCAGCTTGAAGCGCCGCTCGACCACCGCCCGGTGACCGGGCAGCAGCGACACGGCCACGTCGCGGTGCTCGTCGGTTTCGCCGCGGAGCAGCGCGCCGAGGCTGCGTGCCTCCCAGTCCGGCGGGGTGGTCAGCCCGGCCCACTCCAAACAGGTGGCGCCCAGGTCGGGCAGCTCGACCAGCGCCTGGCTGACCCGCCCGCCGGCCACGCCGGCGCCGGCGGCCAGCAGCGGGACGCCCATCGACGGCTCGGTAAACCACGACTTGCCCCACCGCCCGTGGTCGCCCAGCAGCTCGCCGTGATCGCTGCTGAAGAGGACCAGCGTGCGGTCGGTCTCCCCGCGCTCGGCGACGACCTCGATCAGTCTCCCGCACCGCTCGTCGATCCCTTCGACCAGGGCGGCGTAGGCACGCCGGGCGGCCTGGTGCTCGTCGGCGGTGAGGTTGGCCGCGGGCTCCACCGGCGGCGGGAAGGCCACTTGCCGCCAGCGGTCGAGCAGCTCGGCCGGCGGGTCGAAGGGATCGTGGGGCGAGGGGAAGTTGACCTGCAGGAGCCACGGCGCCTGGCGCGGAAAGGCCCGCAGCATGGCCTCGGCGGCGCGGCCGACGAACTCGTCGGTATGGTGCTCGCGGGGGAGCGGGCTGGCCCAGGTCGAGCGCCCCGGCCCGGCCTGCCGCCGCCGCTCGTAATCGGCGCAGTGCGTCTCCAGCAGGCCGCGCTCGTGCAGGTAGCCGGTGTAGGGATCGTGCGGGACGGGCCGGCAGTGGTTGACCGCGTCCCACTTCCCCGCGCTGTCGACCGTCCCGGTGAAGCCCAGCCGGCCCATGCGCGGGGTCCAGCCGTCGGGCCCGTTGACGTGGGTCGGCTTGTGCAGGTCGGTCTTGCCCACCGCCCCGACGCGGTACCCGGCGTCCCGCAACAGCCGGTAGAAGGTCGGCTGGTCGAGCGGGTAGTCTTCCTGGTTGGTCGGCACGCCGATCCGGTGGGGGAGCCGGCCGCCGGCCAGCGAGGCCCGCGACGGCGCGCACAGCGGCGCGGTGCAGTAGGCTCTGGCGAAGCGCACCCCGCGCGCGGCCAAGGCGTCCAGGTGGGGCGTGCGCACCGGCACCCGGCCGACGCAGCCGAGCCAGTCCGGGCGCAACTGGTCGGGGAACAGGAACAAGATGTTGGGCGCATCGGGCACGGACTATCTCCCGGCCGGCCTTTCGGCCCGCCGGCCGCGACACCTTCCGCCGCCGCTGTTCGCCGGTCCTATCTGCCGGCCGAGCGGCCTTGGGCCGCGAGCAGTTCGGCGCGGGTGGGGAAGCCGCGCACGGCGCCCGACTCCACCGCCGCCTTGGCCACCGCCTCGGCGACCTGGTCGGCCAGGCCGGGCCGGAACAGGCTGGGGATGATGTGCTCCTCGCACAGACTCTCCGCCGGGACCGCCTCGCTCACGGCGCGCGAGGCGGCCTGGAGCATGGCCTCGTTGACCCCGGTGGCGCGCACGTCGAGCAGCCCTCTGAAGATGCCGGGGAAGGCCACCGCGTTGTTGATCTGGTTGGGCAGGTCGCTCCGGCCGGTGGCCACCACCGCCGCCACGGACAGCGCCGCTTCGGGATCGACTTCGGGCACCGGGTTGGCCAGGGCGAAGACGATGGGCTCCGGCGCCATGGTCCGCAGCTCGTCGATCGAGATCAGGTTCGGCTGCGAGACGCCGATGAACACGTCGGCGCCGCGCAGCGCGTCGGCCAGGTCGCCGGTCTGGCGGTCGCGGTTGGTGCGCTCGGCCAGGCGCTCCTTGTAGGGATTCATCCCGGCGCTCCGACCGTGGTGGATGGCGCCGCGGCTGTCGCACACCACCAGATCGCCGATGCCCATCACCAGCAGCAGATGGCTGACCGCCATGCCGGCCGCCCCGGCGCCGCTGATCACCGCGCGCACCCCGCTGAGGGTCTTGCCGGTCACCTTCAGCGCGTTGACCAGCCCGGCGCAGACCACCACCGCCGTGCCGTGCTGATCGTCGTGGAAGACCGGGATGTCCAGCTTCTCGCGCAGACGCTCCTCGATGGCGAAGCAGCGCGGCGCGCTGATGTCTTCGAGGTTGATCCCACCGAACACCGGCGCGATCCGGCACACCGTGTCGACGATGGCGTCGGGCTCCTGGGTGTCCAGACAGATGGGGAAGGCGTCGACTCCGCCGAGCTCCTTGAACAGCATGGCCTTGCCCTCCATCACCGGCAAGGCGCCGTACGGGCCGATGTTGCCCAGCCCCAGCACCGCCGAGCCGTCGGAGACGATGGCCACCATGTTGCCCTTCACCGTCCACTGGTAGGCGGCGGCGAGATCGTCCTGCACGCGCCGGCAGACGCGGGCCACGCCCGGGGTGTAGGCGCGCGACAGCGCGTCCCGGTCGCGCAGCGGGACGCGGCTGTGGATCTCGATCTTCCCGCCGAGGTGGAGGGCGAAGGTGCGGTCGGTGGTCTGCAGCAGCTCGACCTCGTCGAGTCCGGCGACGGCCTCGGCGATGCGCCGCTCGTGGTCCTCGTCGGTGGCCTCGACGTCGATGGCGCGGGTGGTGATCCCGCCCTCGCTGTGGGTGATGGTGATGTTGCGGATCAACGCCCCCTCGGCGCCCAGGGCGCCGGTGATCCGGGCCAACATCCCGGACCGGCTCGGGTAACGGACTTCGAGGGTGATGCTGGTGCTCGGCGAGACCTGTGCCATGGCGGACTCCGGCCCTGTGAGGCACATCGTACCGCCATCGGGTGGCTGCGTCGAGGGCGGGCGACCGGCCCGGAGCCCCCATCACCCTCCGCGAGCGGTCCGGCCCCGTCAGGCGCTCCGCCGGTAGTCGACGCCCCGCCCGACCGGGCGCACGTCGAACTGGTCAACCGGTAGCTCGCGGCGAAGGTGAAGCTGCTGCTGTAGCGCGGCTGGCGCGTGCGGTGACGGAACCAATCACGGCTCCGGCTTGGCCGCGGCGCCGCCGGGGCGCTGGTCGGGAGGCAGTCGGAACCAGGGGTAGCCCCAGCGGGCGGGAGTCTCCCTAGCCAACCGCACACAGCTCTCTACCGCGGCCTGATACTCGGCTTGGCTATTGAATCGCGCCGGGGGTTGGGGCACGTCACGCCAGGCGGCAAAGCGAACAAGATAGTACGCCCACTCCTGATCGGCGCTTTGTGCCAGGATGGACTGGACCCGGGGCCGTATCGCCGGCCAACTGTTCGCGTCCGCCTCGGCTGCGTCGAGCAGCCGCTTAACCTCGCACAGCAGTTCGATTCGTGCCCTCATAGGATGGTCGTTGAGCGCTGGCGCCGGCCCGAGCCATCGCTGAATGGCTTCGTTTGCCCGCGGACTGAATCGCCGCCACTCGCCGCGCTCGCCCCCGAAAGCGAGATCGCACTGCACCACCAAGTAGTCAACCCATCGGGCGTATACACTCCCGGCCACCTTCGCGGGATCCACTGACGCGATCCAAGCGCTGCGATCGCCCTGCGGCGGCGTCCGGGTACCCACCCGGTAGTCAGACCAGCGGATCGCTTCCCGGTTCACTCCCCAGGCTTCCGCCATCGCGAAGCCTGTTCTCTGCGGCGCAGTCGCCAGCTCAAGTTCGTGGGACAGCCAGAATCGCCCCTGCTCCGCTCCAGCACTGCCAAACAAAGGGCCGCGCCACCGAACCACGTGTCTACCCGGACCCAACTCGAATTGCCAGCCTAGCTCAACCCAGGACACCGAGCGCTCGCCCGGCCACAGACGTAGCGTAGTCGGGAACACGGAGGACCCCGGTTGCCATCGCCCGAAGGGCACGCCGAGTCGGCGCCGCCATTCAGCGTCGGGCAACGTCTCCAATGTCCCACCCCGCAAGACCTCGACGAGGAGGGGAAACGGCAAGTTCTGTCCCTCGCCCGGGACTGCGTTCCACACCCAGAGAGGGACGAATTCCACCGGCTCAGTGCCCTTGTTCTGCAGCACCACCTCGACCATTGCCGGCTCTCCCTCGACCAACCACTTGGTGGCCATCTGGAGCTGAACCGCCAGTTGACCCGGGCAGCGTGCGCCCAACATGAGCACAACCAGTGCCACAAGCGCAGATTCCCGGCTACGAATAGTGTTCATAGTGGGAACTGTGCTCCGCGAATGCTGGGCGGCTCACCGCCAATGTTTGTCGTTCCGAACCGGGCGATACCGTTATCACGTATGTTTGGATGGTACGGCGGCGGCGGTCCCTCGTGTCGCGCATGGATCATCACATCGCCATCTAATACCATCCGTCGCTAACTCCCGAACTCTTCGGCATCCCGCCACCAGTGGTAGTAGCAGAGTCCCCGCACCAGTTCCGGCTGGCCGCTGATGGCCA